>Scrappy_p2__coassemble_480_pt1 | contig 135244 bp, 118 predicted proteins | sample Scrappy_p2__metabat2_low_PE_009 | metagenome-assembled genome bin Scrappy_p2
CTTATTTAATTCGTTTCGGATATGTTGCATCTCTGTTCCAAGCAATGCACATCTCATTCTGATTTCTCTTCCCTGTTCTGCATCCATGTACTGCACATTTCCAAAATATTGTTCCAAATGTCCATCAATGGCAAGTCGTACCACTTCGGAAAAAGATACGCCATATTCCTTCGCCATCTCACGCATAACATCGTCAATCTTCTGATTGATGCGTGCGGATATTTTCACAAGATTTACCTTCTGTATTTCTTCACCCTGCACGCTATTGTTCGTTGCTGTTTCACTCATATATCCTTGCTCCTTCCACACGTATCTCCTGTTATAATTCTACCGGCATCCCTAAAGGATGCTATTTTCATATTCATGTGAATGTTATACCTAAGTTCAAGTAGGGCACTTTGGGCACCAACGGTATCTTTGTAAGATATGCAAGTATAGGGTTTGTCGGCGGATGCCTCCCAAACCCTAACGCAAGTCTTCGTTCCTTCGGAACTCGCCTTGCTTACTTGCAAGGGAAACAAAGTTTCCCCTTGACCCCTTCCTTGCTAACGCACGCTTCGCTGTTACGCTATCCCTGATAGTTTCCAGAGCCGTATTGTTGATTATGCATCTGTCTCAATTCTTCTGGATATTCTTCTGTATCATAACTCGGTTCACGTCTCCAATCATCTTCATCATCGTCTTCATACGTATCGTTAAAAATCGCATTGAATTGAGCCTGTCTTGCAGCTTCTTCTTTCTGTTCTTTTAATCTTTGAGCTTCTTTTCTTTTCGCTGTTCGCTTCTCTCTTTTAACACGAACATCATCTAATTCAGGCTTTGCACCTTGTACAATCGTATCAAAGTTCTTTATTACCCAACCTGCAATCGCACGCACATCTTCTTTCGTGAATTGCATGATTTTCTCACAAAATTCTGGATTGTTCTCCATTACATTTGAAAAACTCTGAACCAAAGGTTTTGCTTTTTGTTTGTTATATTCTTCTTCTTTCTTCTTCATTTCACGTTCCATACGTGCCAGTTCTAATGATACATCTCTTAATGTAGACATATTAAATTCCTCCAATCAGTTAAATTTTTTTCAAAAAATAAAAAGCGGCAAACAGAGTCAGGAAACTTTATGTTCCATCATCTGTTCACCGCTTTTTTAATACCAATACAACCCAAGATTGTATTGATGTTTGACAAGCTGTACTCATTCAATCACAGTTTGTCACGCCTGTGATTGTCTCAGAAGGTCTTATCCAGTCTTTGCAAAGTGCCTTCCTTTGAGTTTTCGCTCATGAACTTTTTTATGTAATTGTTGTTCTGAATATCATTCTAACACATTTTGTTTTGTTATACAAACATCTGCTGCAACAATCCCTTTTTCAGCTCCTGCCACTTTTCCAGTGTCTCTTTTTGTTTCTGAATAACAGTGTCTAACAAAACAATGCAATTTACAATTTTATTTTGTTCTTTTTCACATGGTACACAACACTTAATTTTTGCAAAAGATGGAAATTTTAAATTCCATGTATCAGATGTTAACCCCTGAGAATATCGTTGAAAAAGATGTAACATGGATATTTGTTTGAAAAATATTTCAAAATATTTTCCATTATTACCATCAAGCGGTGTCACAACTGTGTATGCTGGACTAACAATACCATCAAAGTCAGACACACCTTCTGCTCCTTGCCACATTCTCATCGTATTATAAGCTAAGTCATTCTTCTTAACCACCTTATAATTCGATTTATTTTCCGAAGAATTATTTCTCTTATCGGAATCACTCTGACGAATAACACCTTGTGAAATAGTCACAGATAAAAGTTCTTCACCACCTACAGAACGTTCTGTACGTTCCTCAAAAACATCCCCCAATCTTTTTTCTTCCCAATCCGGAAAGTCACTTCCGTCATCCGCTTTGAATCTCACTTCTTGACTGAACAACTTCTGCATCACGCCTTTTTTGCGTTCTTCCCATGCCGATATCATTGCCCGTTGCTTTTCAATAATCGTGTCAATCGTGGATAAGAAATCGGCGATTTTTTGTTGTTCGGGAAGAGAAGGCATTTTCACAACCACTGAGCTTAATATTTCCTGTCCTATGTTAATATGTTGAGCACCTTGAGCTTTGGACATAATTTGTTTTCTTACAAAAAATGTATTGAGCATAGCATTCATAAACCAAGGTTCATAATTTGCAATTCGTTTACCTCTAATTACAAAACCACTAAACGTTGCCGAATTTTCTTTATCCATATAAACATTTGCTCGTCCTGCATCTTGAACATTTTCTGAGCTCCTTTGAAATACAGCATCCCCATATTCCACCAAAAAATTTTGCAAGGTTTTCTCATCAACATCCACAGAACCTTTAATAACATCATACATGATATATGGATTATTCAAAATATCCATTACACTAATACATTTAATTCCTTGTCCAAATTTATCACCACTAGCATTGATTCCATTCTTAAAAGACATAAGAGTACCCAATCTTTTTGCATCCCAATCTGGAAAACCCTTCCCATCATCTGCTTTAAATCTCAATTTGGGTTCTTTCATATACTTTTCACCACCCATCTTACAATCCCAGCAATCGCATCATGCTTTCAGCTTTATCAATCGCAGCCTTTGTTTCTGTATCCAATTTCTGAATTTCAGCTTTCACCGCTACCAAATCCACAGGTTCTTCTTCCTCAAAGGTATCCACATATCTCGGAATATTCAAGTTGTAATCATTTTCAATGATTTCACTCATCTTTGCTTTATGAGCAAATTTTTCAATCTCCTCACGCTGCACATAAGCATCTACGATTTTATCAATATGTTCCTGCTCTAATGTGTTCTGATTCTTTCCCAGCTTAAATTCTTTGGATGCATCAATAAACATCACATTATCAGAATTGCCGTTTCGTTTGCTCTTTAACACTAATACACAAACTGGAATCCCTGTTCCGTGGAATAAATTTGCTGGAAGACCAATCACGGCATCCAAACGATTCAGGTCTTTGATGATATATTTACGAATGGCTTCTTCTGCTCCGCCACGGAACAGAACACCATGTGGCAATAATACTGCTACACGCCCATCTTCATCATCCATGTGATAAATCATGTGTTCCACAAATGCCAAATCTGCTGCTGACTTCGGAGCCAGTTTCCCAACGCCAGAATAACGAGGGTCATCCTCAAATTTCTTATCCGAAGACCATTTCAAAGAATACGGTGGATTGCAAACCTGTACGGTCATTTTTACATCCCCATATTTGTCATCTACCAGTGTATCCCCTTTGTAAATGTCAAAATTCTGCCAGTCCACACCATGCATAATCATATTCATACGTGATAAGTTGTATGTGGTCGCATTCTTCTCCTGACCGTAAAAGTGTCCGACCTTATGTGTCGTCAAATGCTTCTGTACCTCTAACAACATGGATGCAGAACCACAGGTACAGTCACCAACCGTTTTCGCTTCATCCAAGCCCAAGGATGCAAGTGTGGCACAAAGTTTTGATGGTCCGGCAGGGGTGAAGAACTCTCCACCCTTTTTTCCGGCATCGCTGGCAAATAATCCAATCAAAATCATATATGCCGTACCAAGCACATCAAACTGAGAATCCTGCAAATCAAAATCAATATCGGATACCCGAACCATGACTCGGCTAATCATATCTGTTCTTTCAGAAACCGTTTCGCCGAGACGTGTATCCTGTAAACGCATATCACTGAATAATCCATCAAATGCTTTGTTGGATTCATGTCCCATTGTAGAACCTACAAGGTCATTGATTGCCTTTTCAAAATCCTCTACACTGAATCTATCTGCATCATCCTGAAACTTTGTAATCTTGCGAACCAGATTGCGGAACAAGTTTTCAGGCTTAATCACATAGCCTAACTTTGATAAAGACCATTCCTCTACTACAGGTCTGTAATCCTCATCTGCAAAGGCATCTCCGTATGTGATGCCATCATTTTCCAAAATCTCAGCCATATATAACTCTGTACGCTCTGACAGATAGCGATAGAAAATCACACCTAAAATATAATTCTTAAATTCACTGGAATCCATCTGTCCTCGCAGCTCATTTGCAATCGCCCAGAGTGTTTGAGAAAGCTCATTTGCCTGAGCCTGATATGTATTTTTGTCTCCCATGTTTATTCTCCTTCAGCTCTGTATTTCTTATAAGTATCCTCAACAAAAGCTTTTACTGCCTTTGTCAGCTTTGTCATCTTCAACAGTCCTAATTTATATGCAGTCAGTCGTTTACGAATCTCATCTTCCGAAACAGTTCCACTGAACACATAACCCGAAAACAGTTCCGAAACGATGATATAATCAATCTGATTTTCAAATGCAAAGGCTTCCATATCCGCCTGCATCTGCTCTTTTTCAAACTGTTCAAATGCTTCCATTACATCTACATCATCTGACAACTCATAGAATCGAGATAAAATAAACTCTCGCATCACATCTTTTTTCAGTCGCAAAGATTCATTGTCAGAACGTTCAATCTCACGTAAAATCAAATCTACATCCTGCTGTTTTTCTTCCTCTGTTTTCGCATGAGATTTTGCATTTTTCAGCAGATTCAAAATATACACGACATTGATACGGTCTGTACGGACAAGCTCAATGTCAAAATCCACATCTACTGGCACTGGAACTGCTGGATTCTGCTTTTGCGTCTGGTCTTTGTAATACAAATACCAACTCTTGAATCCTTCGTATTCATTCTCATCCATTACAACCGCAAGGTCATCCCAGTTAAACTTTGAAAATGTCTTTAACGTTGCCAAAGTCTTTGCCATCGAACGAAACGCAATGATAAAATCACGAATTTCATCTTCGGATTTTAACTGACCTGCTGTATCTACATCCGGTGCGGTTTTCCTCAATACAGGTTCCTGATTCATCCACTGATTCAAATAATAATCATAATTTTCCAGCAGATATTCATTCGGGTCTCCGTCACCAGAAAATAAGGTCAACGCATCATCCTGCCACTGTTTGATATTCCGATAGGTCACAATCTGCCCAAACTGTTTTGTCATCTTATCTACACGATTTGTACGGCTATACGCCTGCACCAAAGAATGCCAAATCAAGTTTTTATCCAGATACAACGTATTCAATGGTTTTGCATCAAATCCAGTTAAAAACATATTCACCACAAGCAAAATATCCACTTGTGGAAGGTCTTTCTGTTTTAATCGCTTTGCAATATCCTTCCTATAAGCATCGAAGGTATCGAGTTTAAACGCTGTTCCATACAATCCATTGTACTCATCCATGCAGCGTTCCAAAAGTTCTTGTGAATGTTCGTCAGAACCATCATCCATATCCTCATTTGCCTGATAAGAGAAAATTGCAGCCACTTTTAACTTCTTATCTGCTGGAACCTGCTCATTCAATTTCTTAAATTCATCATAATATTTTCCCAAGGTCTGAATGGAATCGACTGCAAACAAAGCAGTATAAACATCTTTTCCCTGTGGATGTACGTGCTGTTCATGATGCTCAAAGATGTGCTTTGCAATGGTTTCAATACGTTTATCATCATGATACAGTTGACTCATGTCAATCTTATGCCGTTTGCAATACTCTGGGTCATCCAACTGTTCTGGGTCAATCCCTTTTGCAGCAAGATTTCTCGCAAAAATAGTACGCTGATATTCCACTGAGAAACGAAGCACGTTTCCATCTGCAATCGCATCTTTAATCATGTATTTGTGTAAACAGGAATCCAATTTATCTCCTGCATGAAAAATATCGGCTGTTGTACGACCATCTGCCCCTTTATTCTTCTCAAAAATCGGTGTTCCTGTAAATCCAATATAATTTGCTTTTGTAAAATGTTTCTGAATCTGTCCATGCATTTTTCCAAATTGAGAACGATGGCACTCATCAATAATAAATACCACCTTTTTATCTCTATACGCATCCATGACTGGTGCATATTTCGGATTTTTGACTGCATTTGCCATCTTCTGAATGGTTGTGACAATCATCTTTTCGCCAGATGATTTTAACCTTTGGATAAGCGTCGAAGTGCTGTCCGTATTATCAACACAATCCTTCTCAAAAGAATTGTATTCATCTACTGTCTGGTCATCCAAGTCTTTTCGGTCAATCAGGAATACCACCAAATCAATCCTTGCTTCATCTCGAAGAAGCTGTGCCAGTTTAAAAGAAGTCAGTGTTTTTCCAGAACCCGTACAAGCGAATACATAGCCATTCTGATTGACTTCTAATACACGCTTCTTTGCTGCCTTAACTGCATAAATCTGATAAGGTCTCATCACCATAAGAATCGGCTCTGTACTCTTAATCACCATATATTTATCCAGCATTTCGGTCAAAGCTGTCTTACGGAAAAATTCCCCTGTGAATGTATGTAAATCATTGATACGTACATTCTTTTCATCTGTCCAGAAGAAAACCAATGATTTCAAAATCGGATTGTATTGTCCATCTACCATTTCATTCTCATTACAGAAATATTTTGTCTGTACAGAGTTTGACACAACAAAAAGCTGTAAATATCGGAATAATCCCTTAAATGAGAATTTTCGATAACGGTTAATCTGATTGATTGCTTCGTTGATTTCCACACCGGGACGTTTCAGTTCAATCTGTACCACAGGTAAACCATTTATCAAGACCGTTACATCATATCTGTTTTTATACACCACGTCATCTTTATGAGCTTTATCCATCGTAACCTGATGTGTCACCTGATAAAGATTTCGGTCTGTATCTGCTGAGAAAAACTCAATATATACGCTTTCTCCATTGTCCAACTCTAACACAAATTTATCTCGTAATATTTTGGCTGATTCATATACGGAATGATTATCCACATGAATCATAATGCGATTGAACTCAGCATCCGAAAATGATGCAGCGTGACCTTTTTCCGCCAACTTTTTTTCATTGAATTTTGCAAGCTGTGTACGGAAATTTTCCAATACATCATCATAAGAGTTCATTTTTACGAATTGATAACCAAGACTCTCTAATCGGTCAATAAACATATTCTCAACCGCATATTCAGACGTATGTCCCATATTTTCATCCTACTTTCTTACCAATTATGATTTGCCATATATTCATCCGCAGCCAGACGGAAAAAAGCTGACAGGCTCAAACCGTGTGCTTTTGCCTTACTTGTCAGTCTTTCCTTCTCTGCTTTCGTCATAGAAACCAAGGCAGTTGCCCTTGAACTATCGGCTTGTCCTGTGGCTACTGCCACAGCATCATCATGTTCCTTTGTTGTATCACTTTCAAAGCTATCTAACATACTTGCCATATCTTTTTTTGCCATGTGTACCTCTCCATTCATTGTAAATACTCAATATCTATATGTATCTACATTATAGATATTAAATATCTATTTTGCAACCAGTTTCTTACTCTTTGTCTGTCGTTTTTCCACTGGAAGACCTGTAAGAACACTGATTTTATCGCACAATGCATTGACCGCCTGTGTTGCTGGGGATGTACGGTTGATTTCATTGACAGAGCACCTATAATTTTCTGCCTGTACCAACACTTCGGATTGAGGAATCACCATAATGGCATCCAGCTTCTCTTTTGTACGAAACTTTTCCAACCACTCCATAAACGATGTGGTTGCACTGAACCGATTCGCTCCATTTACTACAATCATCACAGGACAATTCGCATGGTCTTTTACAAGAGCAATTGTTCTAGTAAAGGCTTCGATATTTCCACCTGTTGGACGTACTGGAACTACCACCATATCAGCACCTTCAATGGTCTGTGTTGTTTTCGTATCCATGATACGTCCCGGCGTGTCTACAATCGCAACATCTGGATTCGATACCTTTTTATCTGTATTACGGTTCTTATACTGTCCATCAAAGGAATACAGAGAAGCCGGAACACCTTGACGAGTATAATAAAAATACAGCTCATCCGAAAGACGGGTCTTTCCCACTCCACCTTTCTCTGACACAAAGACAACTGTTTTCATAAGATTCTCCTTTCTTAGTATCTATTTTATATATACTTAGTATCTATTTGTAGATATATTATAGATACTGAATAACTATTTGTCAACCTATCAAGAAAGAAAAATCCAATATCACAGACCACATACAATGTAAATGGCAAGGGCTACGCCGTCCTCGGACCCATTGACATTGTATTTGCCTGTGAATAAGGGTAATCAAGCAGAACATAGCGTTGTTCTGCTACGCTTAATTTTAATGTTCTAAAAGGGAAAGTTGTAAGGAAGGGGAAGATAGGCGATGCCCTGCCCTCTGGGCAGAGCATCAGGTAATAAGCAGTGATACAAAATAAATCTCGAAATGAGGAGTGCCTGTAAAATTTCTCGGTACCATTTTTGAAAATAAAAACGGTACCGGAAAAACCGCACCAGCACTAGGAAAAGTGCTTCGGTACCGTTTTTCCAGCATTTCTCTCCTATAATATATATTTTTTTTACCTAAATCAATACATTACACAAAGTATTGATAATAGTACACCCGCGTAATATTATAGAGAATATATATGGAAAAATGGTACTTTTTAAGAAATCCTAGTGTACATCAGGGATTGCGGGTACCATTTTTGTTTTCAAAAATGGTACCGCCCTTCGTTTCCACAAAAAAAGTAATGCTCTTACAGCATTACCTCTAAGCTTTTTCTGTATTATGTCCGGCTTTGCGAAGCAAAGCCTATAAGTCCAGCGTAGCTGGACACCTAACTAGAGACGGCACATCGTGCCGTCTCCATCTTTTAATTATCGTTTCTAATAATTCCTCTATAATTGGCTTGTAACACGGGATGACATCGTTTCTCGATGTCATGACTACCGGACATCATAGGATTCATCCAATCCTTTAAATCGTATTCCGCAATCAGCGGTTCTGCTTTGTCCATTTTTGTACTCGGTTTGTATTTTTTTGACTTATCCTCACAGATAAATTCAGAATTTTCATCTAATACAGCTATCAGATTTTTAATGAATACCTGTTTCCCAACAACGTCACTTCTTCCGACATTCTTTACGTACCATGCTTTGTATAAATCATATAAGAATGTAAACGGAACCAAATCCCATTGTAATTCTGGAAAAATATCTGAAACAAATTGTCGTACTGGGTCATTAAATTCCTTATATTCATTTAATGCCTGTTGACAACTTGCTGGAACATCCAATTCATAATAATCCATGTGTAATACTTTATGTAACACATACTCCAATACATCTTGTCTATGTAAGTAATCCTGTTTGATATACTTTCGTTCTACTCCAGTAAAACATTTGGTAAATGGAATGAAAATCTGTCTTCTGTAAAAAGAATCCGATTTATCTTTTACTCTCGGCATTTCATTTAAGCACTGTACCATAAATCCTCGGAACTGATAAGTAATCGGGTCTTTGAATTTACGGTTAATCATAATAGCATCTCCCGTAACAACTGCTTTTAAATTTGCAGCTTTATCAATATACGTTCCGACGTCATTTTCATCGACGATAATAGCACTGGCATTTAAGAGTTGTGTAAGATAAAAATCCTTACCGAAATCCGCAAGTGGAATCGCTGCATAGGATTTCTTTCCACATAACTCTCTCATCAATTCACAAAGGGTTCCTTTTCCGTTATTTCCAGATTCAGAATACAGCCAAGCGGATTTATCCCATGCCACATTGGGACGGATAATAGCTCCTAAGATTTGCCATAACAAATGAACAACTTCTGGGTCATCCGATAAGTCATTCATCCAACTTTCTACATCCCAGTCTGTTCCATCCTCATTGTTATGAATCACTGGATTCTGTACATTCACTTTGTAACTTACTCTGGACTTTGACAGAAATACCAAATCCGGTGTAAATGGGCGTAATTGCTTCGTGTCAAAATCAAAGATTCCATTGTTTACGGCAATCAAATTTTTTGCTTTGCATTTTTGCTTTCGTGGAGCACAATCCTTCAAACAAGCAAACATTTCATTCAAGTCACCTATTGAAATAAATGGATGATATGCTCTCGCTATTTTAATAAATACATCCTCGGAAGTAATATAAATACCTTCATCCAGTCCATCTTCCTGATACAATCCCAGAATGTTACCTGTATCGTCATTACGACCATCAATTGTTTCGATTAAGCAAATTGGATGTAATGTGTTTAATACCCATGCGACTTGTTGTGGTAATAAGGTTTCTGCAAGCCTTATTTTTTCTCCTTTTTCACGATTCACATTTTCCAATTTCACAGCACCACGGACATTTTCCATAATCTGATTTCTTACTTCTTCCGGTGTCACACTTTGCATATTTGATTTAATATCTTCCAATGTTTCCATTGTTACTCTATGCATAATTGAGATTCTATCATTTCCCATAGCTTTCAACTCCTTTTCATAATTATATTAAATTTTGAAAATCGGTTGATTTATGGACATTTTTTTGCTATAATTAACTTAAAGTTTAAAGATAAGCAGGCATTTTGCTGTAAATGCATTCTGCCATAAACCAACCAACAGTTACGAACGCCCATTCGTAGCTGTTTTTTCTTTGTATTTTACTTTTTCTTTTCTTCTTTGTCAAAGAACATAGTCTTAGAATGAATATAATCCTCTAATTCCTGTCGGCGAACCAGCATTTTCTTCGGACCCACCCAAATCAAAAATGGACAATCCGGCTCTCTTAACCATTTTCTCAATGTGACCTGTCCAATTCCTGTATAAACAGATGCTTCTGCTATAGACAGATTCATTTTTTCACCCAATGGAATATTTCCAATCGTTTTATTGGCAGCCATAGTTTTATACCTCCTGTTTGTTTTCTATTTATTCTGATATTTTTCTATTTTTCTATATTATATCACATTTCGTTATATTTTCCTACCCACTTTTTTAATTATTTTTCAATCGTGCGTTTATCCAGTGCCAGTGCAGGATTTCTGATTTTATAGATAAAAATATCTATTTTAAGCACACAAAAAAGACAAGTCATTCAGACTTGTCTTTCCAATCATTCTTTTATTTTTCAGAAATTGGATAATAGATTTCTCCTGTCACTACATCTTCCACACGTAACACATCAGATAAAGGAATCTCATGTTCGCATACATACCATGATAGATAATCCATTCCATTTGTCAATCTACGCCGATAACTCTTATTCATACGATTACGTGTTGCCCACGCATTCCAGACATAATAATCAGGCTTTTTTTCTAAAACAAAACGAATCCTTGTTTTTAATGTCAAAGGATGTGCATTCTGCATCTCAAGTCCATGCCCCGAAGGTGATTGAGAATCCGTAAGCCATACCACAGGCTTATACTTATCTGTATCTGATACATACGCTCTACGACCGAACGCATCAACGCCTACATGCAAATCCGTAGGCTCCTTTAAATTACTCGGTGTTAATGCCAACTTACCTGACGCAAGAATATCACGCATATTTATGATATTCGTATAATGATACAAATACTCCATAACATTGTCTCCTTTTTCCAAATTATCTTTTGCTATTTTTATACCATTCTAAAGTGTTTAAACGCCTTTAAAATCGCTTTTTCCTTCTCAGGCGGACAATTCGGCACATGAGCTTTATTTTCGCCTATATTGTAATTCTGACGCTTCTCAAAGCCACATTTGTCTTTTATCTGTGCTACATAAAGAGAAGATACGGACATTCCATATTCTGCCTTTATCCATTCCTTAATTTCTCGATACGTTGCATTACCTTTCATGCCATGTAAATACGCATCATCTTCTGGTTCATAATCCACATACGCATATACCATATCCTCAGTGGATTTTTTCCTACCCAACAAGACAACCGTCTCCACATGCACCGTCATCGGAAATTGATCCACTGCCCGCCACTTCTTCACCTCATATTCCCCGTTTTCACACAGATACTTCAAATCCCGCGCCAGTGTTGCGGAATCACAGCTCACATACACAATCCGTTCTGGTTTCATATCCAGCATGGTTCTTAACAATGATTCTTCGCAGCCTTTTCGTGGCGGATCCACGACAATTACATCCGCACGGGCTGTTTCACCCGAATGTGCTTTCTGATACTTCTCATAATATTCCGGAAGAACTTCTTCTGCCTTTCCCACATAAAATTCTGCATTCTGAATATCATTCATCTCCGCGTTTCGACGTGCATCCTCTATTGCCTGCGGCACAATCTCAACTCCCCGTACTTCTTTGGCTTTCTGTGCCAGAAAGAGGGAAATCGTTCCAATGCCGCAGTACAGATCCCAAACCGTTTCTTCGCCCTGTAGCCCGGCATATTCTAATGCCAATTTATACAATTTTTCGGTCTGCACTGGATTTACTTGATAAAATGAAAGCGGTGAAATCTGATACTTTACATTTCCGATATAATCTGTAATCGTGCCCTGCCCCCAGAGCACTTTATAGGAATCGCCCATGATCACATTGGTTCGCTTTTGATTCGGACTAACTGTAATGCTTGTCATTCCTTTGATTGCAGTCAACATTTCCACCAACTCATTCTGATGTGGAATCCATTCCTTCTGCGCATGCATTTTCTCTTCCGCACGATTTATAACCAGACATACCATAATTTCTTTTGTCGTAAATCCATATCGAATCAAGGCATGGCGAATTAGCCCTTCGCCTGTCTTTTCATCGTAAGAAGGAATCTGATATTTCCTCATAAATCGCAATATAATCTCCAGAATTTCCCGGTTCGCCGGAACCCCCAGTGCACAATCGGTATTTGCGATGATATCATGCGTCCTCCCTGCATAAAAACCAGTAATGGGATTGCCGTCCTTATCTGTCCCAAACGGAAACTGCGCTTTATTTCTATAACAAAATGGCTCCTGCATACCTACGATTGGTTCCATCGTCTCATCCAGCAGTTCCGGGGAGAAACCACCAATCCGCTCTAGATTGTCACGAACTTTCTTTTGCTTAAAAGCAAGCTGCTGTTCATAAGACATTTCTTGAATCTGGCAGCCTCCACATTTCCGCGCAAAATTGCACCGCGGCTCTACACGATATTCTGACGGAGTGATCACCTGCATCAAACGAGCATAACCATAATTTTTCTTTGCTTTCATAACCTTGACTTCTGCCACATCACCGATTACTGCATCCTTAATAAATAATGTATAACCGTCAACTTTGCCGATTCCCTCTCCATTCACTCCGATATCTTCAATTGTAACAATTGCCACTTCATTTTTCTGCATTTTTATTTCCTCATTCTGATCTAATTGATAAGTCACAGCGAGGGCATCTGTCAGACGCCCTCATACCTCTACTACTTCACTTTGTCTTTTTCTTTATACTTCGCTCGTTCTTCTTAAATTAGATTCGAACAACCGATTGAATCCAAGCCAGTCATTCCCCTTCTTGTCTTTAAAAATCTCTTTCAAAGTCTGCATTTTAGCATCTGCATTGTCAGCCAGATTCAAGGCTACCGCCTCTGCCAACGCTGGTTTTTTCGGCGAACCGAACTCTAACTCTCCATGATGCGCAATGATGCAGTGTTTCCATTCATTTGCCAGCACGATCGGGAAATCAGGTATTGTGCGAATTGCTTCACTCAGCATCTCTACCCCGATGACAATATGTCCGATCAGCTGTCCTTCATCCGTATAGTCATTATCCGGAAAATCAGACAATTCCCTTGTTTTACCGATATCGTGGCAAATTGCAGATGCGATCAGCAGATCTTTATTAATGATCTCATACGCACCGGCAAAATATTCACACAATCGAATCACGCTTAACGTATGTTCCAACAGTCCTCCCGCAAATCCATGATGTACCGTCTTAGCTGCTGAATGCCCCTTGAAAGTCCGCACAAATTCAGCATCTTTCACAAAATAATATTCAATTGCCTGCCGAAGGTAAGTATTAGAAATGCCACGAATATATCCCAACAGTTCCTCATACATCCCATCTACACTCTTTTCTGAAGTAGGCATATAATCCGCCGGATTATATTCTTCCTCAGACGCTTTCCGTAACTGTTTGATATTCAACTGCAGGTTATTATTATATGTAATCACATCACCTACTATTTCGATAAAATCTTTTTCATCGTAATCAGCAATTCCCTGAGAATTAGGATCCCAGATTTTCCCATCCAGTACCCCTGTCTTATCCTGTAAAATCAAATTATCATAAGGTTTTCCGTTCCGCGTTTCTGCTGAACGTTTCCCCTTACACAAATAAATGCTTCTGATCGTTTCTCCTTCATGTAAATCCTTGATGTATTTCATGCTCTAAAAATCCTCTTTTCTATTTCTTAATCCCAATACTTAATGTAAACTCTGTATCCACATAGCCGCTGGAGCCTCTTCTCTTTCCTTGTACTTTCACAAGATCTCCAACCGCACAATCCAGCATTACATTTTCAAAGGAAGAGATTCCGGTCACCGTTTCTCCATTAACTTCCTGTATTACATCTCCATTCTGAATACCAGATGCCATAGCCGGTGAATCACTCTCCACTTCTGTCACATACAATCCTTCCGGAATTGCCTGCTCTTCTGCCACATCTTTTGTAACAGTCACGCCACGTATTCCCGCATAAGGAACATTTTTCCCATTCAACATCAGTTCCATCTCTGATTTCAGATCAGAAATGCCAAGTGCATTTGCTGTTACCTCTGGATATTCCGAACCATTTTCACCAAATAATCCCTGCCGGATCAATCCAATCACTTTACCTGACTGATCAATCAAAACACCTGTCCCGGATTGTGCCACCGCAATATCAGTTGCAATCACACCACATTGTCCGTCTGCAAAGATTTCATGATACTCTACTGAACTAGCTATGCCATATCCCAATCCCTCTTCATATCCGAATAAACTGCCGATTCCAATCACAATATCTCCCTGCGCAACCAAATTGGAGTTCCCGAATTCTGCCGTCTTCGTCCGCCTTCTTGTATTCTCTGAAACATCACCATACAATACACGAAACACAGCAAGTCCTCGATTCTTATCCTGTACCTTCAAAACTGCAGGCACACTGCTTCCATCAGAAAATAATATTTCCCACTCTGTTCCGCTGTCACACACACTTTGATCCGTCAGAATCAATAACTCCTGTCCGTTATCCGCGGCAATAATCCCCGCAGCGCAGGCAGCGGACTCCTTCTGTCTCTGTTCCTTCGTCCACTCTGCGTCTTTTTTTATCCGCACTGAAACAATGCTCTTTTTCGCTTCCTGTGCGGTCAGATAAAGAGTATTCATCATCTTCTGATAGCTCTCCTCCGTGAACTGCTGCCCCTGAGTCGTTGTACCCCCGGTTCCCTTTCCCCTTAAGAACATCTCATCTTCTGGAATTGTAACCTTATCAAATTCCTCGCCAAAAACACGCTCCGCCCATGGTTTTAGCGCAAAAAAACTACAGCAGGCAAACACTCCGATCACCAGTCCGTAAATAACCATTCTAACCAACTGCCTCAACAACTTTTTCCTGCTTTTTGTTTTTGGTTTAATTGTTTCTGTTAAAAAAGAAAACGTCTCTTCTGTATCTTGTCCCTTTTCATTCGGTTCACATTGCATAGGCATATTCTCCTTTAGATTTTAGTATAACCGATTCCTGACAATTCTTCAATAATTATCCTTTTCATTATGGTACAAATAGAGTAGAATGAAGAGTGAACATTTACAAAAAATAAATCACAAATAAAGGATTGTTATACTATTTATGAATCAAAAAACATTAACCAAATTGGAATATCATAAAATTATTGCGATGTTAGAAGAACAAGCCTCTTCTTTTCGCGGAAAACAGCTCTGCCGTCGTCTAAAACCGATGACGGATTTGGAACGGATTGATACTGCCCAGGAACAGACCGCAGCTGCCTTCACAAGAATTGTGAAGAAGGGCCGGATTTCATTTAGCGACGCATTTCCTGTAGAAGAATCTATGAAACGACTGGAGATCGGAGCAGCTCTCGGCAGTGGAGAACTACTTCGCATTTGTAAGGTATTAAAAACCACAGCTCGCGCCAAAGCATACGGACGGCATGACACACAGGACGATCTTGCCGACTGTCTGGATGCTTATTTTGAGCAACTGGAGCCTTTGACGCTTTTGAGCAACGAAATCGAGCGCTGTATTATTAGCGAAGAGGAAATCAGTGACGATGCCAGTTCTGCGCTGAAACACATTCGCCGCAGCATCCACAGCATCAATGATAAAATACACGCAACGCTGAACACGCTTGTCAACGGTTCCCTGCGGACTTATCTGCAGGATCCCATCATTACTATGCGGGGAGACCGCTACTGTATTCCGGTAAAAGCGGAATATCGTGGGCAGGTCCAAGGACTCATCCATGACCAGTCTTCCACCGGTTCTACTTTATTTATGGAACCTATGGCGATTGTAAAACTGAACAACGATTTAAAAGAACTCTATGCAAAAGAACAGGAAGAGATTCAGGTGATTCTCGCCCGGCTCAGCGAAGACACTTCTGCTTATATTGAAGAGATCCGTACCAACTATCGCTCTCTGACTGATTTGGATTTTATTTTCGCACGCGGGCAGCTCGCCTACTCCATGAACGGCAGCCGTCCAATACTAAATACCGAAGGCCGTATCCGCATCCGCTCCGGAAGACACCCTCTTCTGGACGCACGAAAAGTAGTTCCTATTACAGTGACACTAGGGGAAGATTTTTCTCTTCTAATTATCACAGGACCAAATACCGGCGGAAAAACAGTATCCTTAAAAACAGTGGGACTGCTCACACTTATGGGGCAGGCCGGGCTTCATATTCCTGCTGCAGACCGTTCAGAAATCGCAATATTTCGACAGATTTACGCTGATATCGGAGATGAACAAAGCATCGAGCAAAGTCTAAGTACTTTTTCCTCGCACATGACCAACATCGTTTCCTTTTTAAAGGATGTGGATCAGAACTCTCTTGTTCTTTTTGATGAACTTGGCGCCGGAACTGATCCGACCGAGGGCGCAGCACTTGCTATTGCAATCCTCTCTCATTTGCACACGAAGGGAATTCGAACGATGGCCACAACCCATTACAGCGAATTAAAAGTCTATGCCCTGACTACGGAAGGCGTAGAAAACGCCTGTTGCGAATTTGATGTAGAAAGCCTAAAACCAACGTATCGGCTACTCATCGGAATCCCTGGCAAAAGTAATGCGTTTGCAATTTCGAGCAAACTGGGACTTCCTGATTATATCATCGAAGACGCAAAAAACAGATTATCAGAGCATGATGTTTCTTTTGAAGACCTGCTCGGGGATTTGGAAAACAGCCGCCGAACCATTGAAAAGGAACGCGATGAAATCCAGAACTACAAACGCGAAGTGGAACGTCTAAAAACACAGACCCGGCAAAAACAAGAAAAGTTAGAGGAACAACGCGAACGGATTTTACGAGAGGCAAATGAAAAGGCCAACGCCATCCTTCGAGATGCCAAGGAAATGGCCGATGAGACCATGAAGAACTTCAGAAAATTCGGCAAAGAAGGAATCTCTGCAGCAGAAATGGAAAAAGAGCGGGAACGTCTGCGTCAAAAAATCAAAGAGACTTCCGCGAAATCCACACTCACACCGCAGAAACCGAAAAAAACTTACAAACCTTCGGATTTCAAGCTTGGAGAATCCGTTAAAGTTCTGAGTATGAATCTGACCGGAACCATCAGTTCTCTTCCAGATTCTCGTGGAAATGTGACCGTTCAGATGGGAATTTTGCGTTCTCAAGTCCATATTTCAGATTTGGAAATTATAGAAGAGCAGAATCCCTATGCTCCAAAAAATATGAGACGCACCGGTAGCGGTAAAATTAAAATGAGTAAATCTTTGTCCGTCAGCCCGGAGATTAACTTGCTTGGAAAAACCGTGGATGAAGCAGTTGCTGAACTCGACAAATATTTAGATGATGCTTTACTTTCTCATTTGAACAGCGTACGTGTTGTGCATGGCAAAGGAACCGGCGCTTTACGTAAAGGTATCCACGAATATCTGCGACGCCAGAAACATGTCAAATCCTATCACCTTGCCGAATTCGGTGAAGGGGATGCCGGAGTAACAATTGTAAATCTTGTATAAATATTCACGTGAACAAACACTGGAAGGAGACTTCATGAATAAGCAAAAAATCTTAATCGTAGATGATGATGAAAATATTGCAGAGTTAATTTCACTCTATTTAAATAAAGAATGTTTTGACACAAAAATGGTATATAATGGTGAAGATGCTCTGACTGCCTTCGATTCCTATCAGCCCAATCTCGTTCTTCTGGATCTGATGCTGCCGGGAATCGACGGTTATCAGGTCTGTCGGGAAATCCGTTCCAAATCGACAACTCCGATTATCATGCTTTCCGCAAAGGGAGAAGTATTTGACAAGGTATTGGGACTGGAGCTGGGCGCCGATGATTACATCATGAAACCCTTTGACTCCAAAGAAATGGTTGCTCGCATTCGTGCTGTTTTACGCCGCTACCAGGTCGCCAAGCCAAGCGTCACCCCTACGGATAACATCAAATGTGTCGCCTATGACAACCTGGAGATCAACCTTACCAACTATTCCGTAACTTGCGATGGACGTTCCATCGATATGCCTCCGAAAGAATTAGAATTATTATATTTTCTGGCATCATCTCCAAATCAGGTTTTTACCCGGGAGCAGCTATTAGACCAGATCTGGGGCTATGAATATATCGGTGATACACGTACTGTCGACGTACACATAAAACGGTTACGCGAAAAAATCAAAGACCACCCGTCATGGACCCTAAGCACCGTCTGGGGAATTGGATACAAATTTGAAACACACTAGACACACAATTTTCATTTAATTATGAATCAGATACACTTACTACAAAGGATTTTCCTATGAAACATACACTCTATTTAAAATTTATCTGGCTGTATATCGTATTCGCTTTTTTAAGTTTGTTTACAGCCGCAACTCTGGGCAGGCAGCTAATTTTTAATCAACTTAAGGATACCTTTTCGCAACGTCTGTATCGGGAAGCTAACCTAATCTCAACCAACTATCTCCCTTCCTATTTTGATGGGGAGACTACGGTTCAGGCGGTTCATTCCCAACTAACTGCCATGCAAATTTATCTAGGTTCCTCCCTTTGGTTTGTTGACGAGGATGGAACTTTGATCACAGCTTCCAACATAGAAAACACAACAGCGCCAGCCAACATTCCTGATTTTGATCCGGCAGAAGTTGTCAGCAGCCAATATATTACAGGAACATACCATGACTATTTTCAAGAAAATGTAATCACAACCATGGCCCCTGTCATCCAAGGATTCCACACCAAAGGATATCTTTTGATCCATCAGCCGGTCTCTATTCTCGACAAAGAAGTAACGCAATTGATGCTGCCACTTTATATCACGCTTGGAGTCGTATATTTTCTCTCCTTCCTGATACTGTTTGGCTTTCATTTTTTTATCTATCGTCCACTGCGCAAAATCATTGGAGCAGCCACACAATACGCATCCGGCAATCTGGACTATGAGATTCCGGTTTACACACATGATGAGATTGGTTATTTATCCGCTTCTTTAAATTATATGTCTTCCCAGCTCAAAGATATGGAAGATTATCAGAAAAAAATTGTAGCCAATGTCTCTCACGATTTCCGGTCTCCATTGACTTCCATAAAAGGATATGTAGGAGCTATTGCCGATGGAACAATCCCGGCTGAGCTGCACGAAAAATATTTAAAGATTATCCTGTTTGAAACAGAACGGCTGACAGATCTGACACAAGATCTTCTGACACTCAACGCATTTGACACCAAAGAATTATTACTGAACAAGAGTAAGTTTGACATTCAAGAAACCATCAAGAACACAGCTGCTTCTTTTGAAGTAATTTGTACAAATAAACGTATTTCCATTGAACTCTTATTGCTTTCCGGACCAACACTTGTTTATGCAGACCAACGCAAGATACAGCAAGTTCTCTATAATCTTCTGGATAATGCAATCAAATTCAGCGATCACGATTCCTCTGTTGCAGTGGAAGTAATCCGTAAAAATGAGAAGTTCTTTATTTCCGTAAAAGATAGCGGTATGGGAATCCCCAAAAAAGATCTGAATAAAATCTGGGAACGGTTTTACAAATCAGATCTCTCACGCGGAAAAGATAAGAAAGGGACCGGACTCGGCCTTGCAATTGTTAAAGAAGCAATTCAAGCCCACGATGAACATATCAATGTCATTAGCACAGAAGGAGTCGGAACAGAATTTATCTTTTCACTTACTCGAGCAGAATAAGGAAACTTTTTTATTAAAATAGCAAGGGCGCTTCTGAAACTTCAGAAGTGCCCTTGCTATTTATTCCTGTTTCTGTTCCCTCAACTCATTTCCAAATCTCGTATACTGAGGCATCCATGCCAGTCGAACGGTTCCAATCGGGCCGTTTCTCTGTTTTGCTATAATAATCTCTGCGATTCCTTTATCTTCCGTATCCGGAATATAATAATCCTCTCGATAAATAAACATACAGACATCGGCATCCTGCTCGATCGCTCCAGACTCACGCAAGTCAGACAACATCGGACGTTTATCCGTTCTGGATTCCACCGCACGGCTAAGCTGCGAAAGCGCAATAACCGGCACATTCAACTCTCTGGCAAGCCCTTTCAAAGATCGGGAAATTTCAGAAATCTCCTGCTGACGGCTTTCATTACTGCGACCGCCACTTCCGCTCATCAACTGTAAATAGTCAATGATGATCAAATCTAATCCCAATTCCAGCTTATACTTCCGGCACTTTGAACGCATCTCTGCAATCGAAATTCCAGACGTATCGTCGATGATCATTCTAGATTTCCCAATCCGTCCGGCGCCTTCAATCAGTTTTTCCCAATCCGTATCTTTCAGATTTCCGGTTCGAAGCACCTGCGCATCGACATGAGACTCCAAAGAAAACAAACGGTTTACCAGCTGCTCTTTTGACATCTCCAAACTGAAGATCGCAACCGCCAGGTTTTGGCGAAACGCTACGTGCTGTGCAATATTCAGTACAAACGCCGTCTTTCCCATAGAAGGACGAGCCGCTACCAGAATTAGATCCGAGCGCTGCAATCCAGACAGTTTATAATCCAGATCAATAAAACCAGTTGGAATACCCGTTACTGTTCCCTTCGTTTTAGATGCCTTTTCAATCACATCCAGCGCATTGAGTACGACTTGTTTAATCGGTGTATATTCCTGAGAATTTCCATGCTCCACCAGCTCAAACACCTGCTTTTCTGTCTTTTCCAATATCTCACTCAACGGCTGATTTTCTTGATAACATGTATTCGCAATCTCTTCATTAATCTTAATCAATTTTCGAAGGATTGCTTTTTCCTGTACGATCTTTGCATAGTACTTCACATTTGCCGAAGTTTCCACACCCATTTCAGCAATCAAATCTTTTACAAACTCCAGACCACTGACCTCCGGAGGAACATTTTTTTCCTTTAAATGTTCCTGAAGTGTAATCAGATCGATTGGCTGTCCCTTGTGAAACAATTCAAGCATCGCATCATAAACAATTCCATACGCAGTCTGATAAAAATCCTGACCGGTAATCAGTTCCGAAGCCGCCATAGCCGCTTCTTTATTCATCAGGATCGCACCGATGACTGCTCGTTCCGCTTCTGTACTATGCGGCATGATTCGTTTAATTACTGCTTCATCCATCCAGCATTCCCCTTACTTATTTTTCTTCTGTCACAACAACCTTCAGTTCTGCCGTAACCTTCGGGTGGAGTTTCACCGGAACCGGATGTGTTCCAAGTGTTTTAATAGCATCCTTCAATTGAATCTTTTTCTTATCGATCTCCAGATTCATCTGCTCTTTTACTGCCAGTGCAATTTCCTTGCTGGATACAGAGCCAAATGTTTTGCCACCTTCTCCAACTTTGATAGAAACTTCAATCTGTCCGGCTTTCAGTTCTTCTGCAAGCGCTTTTGCCGCATCCAGATTTTCCTTTGCAATCTTTGCCTCATTATCCTTCTGTAGCTTCAAGTCATTCAGATTCTTATTATTTGCCTCAACTCCTAACTTTTTTGGCAAAATAAAATTTCTCGCATATCCGTCATTGACATTTACAATTTCGCCTTTTTTCCCAAGTGACTTTACATCCTGTAATAAAATAACCTTCATTTTTATACACTCCTTTTTTCAAATTAACGCTTTTAAATATCTCCCTCTTCGATCATCTGATCAATGGTATCCTTCAGCGTATTAATTGCCTCTTCTATATCTGTATGATCAAACTGTGCACCGGCCGCATTGATATGACCGCCACCACCCAGTTTTTCTGCAATGATCTGTACATTAACCTCATCAATAGAACGCGCACTCATGTAGATTCTTCCATTGTAAACCGTCAGAACAAAAGATGCTTTAATCCCATTGATATCCAGCAATTCATTGGCTGTCTGCGCCCCCAGAACAGTCGGGCTTTCAATATCACTCGGACACTCTGCAATCGCATACTCACTGCGATATACTTCCGCCAATCTAACTGCCTCCGCCTTCGCTCGATAGGATTCAATATCATCCCGGAACATTTTGCGCACTCTTGTAATATCCGCTCCGCATCTTCGCAAAAATGCAGCCGCCTCAAAAGTACGGACTCCTGTACGATTCATAAAATTCCTTGTATCAATCATAATACCAGCATACAGGCAATCTGCCTCCACACTCGGTACACGAATATCTTCTACAATATACTGCAACACTTCGGCAACCATTTCGCAGGTAGAAGAAGAATACGGCTCAATATAGGACAACACCGCATTTTCAATTCCGGAACTGCTCTGTCTATGATGATCCAATACCGCAATTATTTTCGAACGCCTCAAAAGTTCCGGGCATTCTGTCATCTGTGGCTTGTTCGTATCTACAACGACGACCATTGTATTTTCATTAAACTGATTCAAAGCCTGTTCAGATGTCAGGAAAATATCTTTCTCATAAGAAGAGCTTTCCAAAATCTCATCATACAGCGGTCTGATTGAACTTGTGTTTTCATTCATTACAATATGCGCCCGTTTTCCCAGCGCCTTTGCCGCCCGGTAAATTCCCATACAGGCTCCCAGACTGTCTGCATCTGCAATCTTATGCCCCATCACGATCACTTGATCTTTTCCGATAATAAATTCACGCAGCGCCTCTGCTTTTACCCTTGCTTTTACGCGGGTATTTTTGGAAGTTTGTTCCTTTTTCCCACCAAAATATGTAATACTCTGGCTATCCTTTGCCACTGCCTGGTCACCGCCTCTTGCCAAAGCCAGATCAATTGCCATGCGGGCATAATTATAACTTTGTGCATAAGTAGTCGTATTCAGCCCCAGTCCGATACTCAAAGAAGCCGAACGGGCATTCCCAATATTGACCTGCTTGACCTCTTCCAAAAGTGAAAACTTATCCGTCTCGAACTTGCGGTAACTTTCCTTTCGAATCACGATAAAATACTTATCTTTTTCCAGTTTCTTGACGATTCCATCCTCATCCCCGATATATTTATTGATTTTTCGATCAATGAGCGCAACCAAAAGAGACTGTCTGACCTCTTCTACACTTTCCATTACTTCATCATAATTATCAATATAAATCAGCCCCGCAATCATCCGCTGATCTTCATTTTCCCGGATATAAGAATTCAATTCTGTCACATCATTGAGATACAGCGTAACAAAATACTCCTTACCTTCCGGCATCTGTACGACCTCTTCCGTATCACTAAAACCTTCTACCGATACCTTCCGCAGCACTGCCTGATAATCCCGGTCTCGATACTTCACTTCCAGTTCTACATGATCCACATCCCCATGCGGAATTACCCGCTGTCCCAATTCAGGAATCAGCTTATACATATATTTTTCTCGTTTCTGATCTGAAAATATTTCCGCAAACAGCTTATTTCTCCAGAGAATTTTCCCATCCTCCAGCAAAATTGCATAGGGTACTGTCAATTCCTGTAATAATGTATTCTGAATTCCACGATACTGTGTAGAAAACTGAATCATATCCGCAAGGATCAAAGACCGTTTATAAAAATACAGTCCTCCCACCATCACCGCATAGATAATAACAAAGACTGACATTACCACACCAGCTTTACGGTCTACTTTATACATCCAAAGATTCATGGCAATCAAAACTACCGTCATGATAATCGGCCAATACATATAAATCTTAAGCTGACCCTTTAAACGCACATCTCTTTCCTTCATTCACTTTCCCTCCAAGCACACATCCGGATGATACTCACCTCTGTTGCGCTTTCTGTTGTATCCTTATTTTACGACTTTACTCATTAATAGATACAGTATACCACTTTTTCCGCATAGAATCTACTGAGATTTTTTTGCAAAAATTCTCCCCTGCATATTCTGATATTTTCATAGAAAATATCAACTTTCAGAACACAAAAAAAGAGATTGCAGGAAATTTCCCACAATCTCATTTTTTACTTAGTCCTGAACGTATGGCATAAGAGCGATATGTCTTGCTCTCTTAATTGCTACAGTCAAAGCTCTCTGATGTTTTGCACAGTTTCCTGTGATTCTTCTCGGAAGGATTTTTCCTCTCTCAGAAACATACTTTTTCAGCTTTGCTACGTCCTTGTAATCGATTTCGTTATTCTCTTTACCACAGAATACGCAAACTTTTTTTCTTCTGCGTACCGGACCTCTTCTTTTGAAGCCGCCCTCTGGTCTGCTTCCCTTTTCAAAAGCCATTTTATCTTCCTCCATCTTTCATCAATGCATCTGGAAGTTAGTTAAACGGTAATTCTTCATCAATTCCATCAGGAATATTCATGAAGCCATCTCCCGCATCCACACTCGGTGCCGGAGCCGCTGACTGGCTTGGTGCAGAATACTGGAACGCACCTTTGTTCGCTTCACTCTCTGCCCTGCTCTCAGCAAATTCCTGTTCTTCTACAACAATATCTGTCGTATACACACGAACGCCATCCTTATTGGTATAGCTTCCTGTCTGGATACGACCGGAAACAGAAATACGCATTCCCTGACGGAAATACTTCTCTGCAAACTCAGCAGAACGTCCGAATACAACACATGGAATAAAATCCGCTGTCGGCTCGTTGTCTCTCTTGAATCTGCGGTCTACTGCTACCGTATATCTTGCGACTGCTGTAGAACTGTCACCCTGAGAATATCTAACTTCCGGGTCTCTTGTTAATCGACCTACCAAAACTACTTTATTCATATATACCTCTTTCTTTTATGCTTCCTGTTTCACGCATAAATATCTGAGAACGTTATCCATGATACGGATACGCTGTTCCACTTCACCTGGAACAGTAGCCTCAGCATCGAAGTGGATGAAGTAGTAATATCCTTCGTTCATCTTCTGAATTTCGTAAGCAAGTCTCTTCTTGCCCCATTCATCGACGTCAGTTACATTGCCACCGAAACGTGTTACTAATGCTTTCACTTTTTCGATTACTTCTGCTCTTGCGTCGTCTTCGATTTTTGCGCTGACAACAACAGCTAACTCATACTTGTTCATGTCTCGCACCTCCTTTTGGTCTCTGGCTCCCGGCCTTGTCCGGGAACAAGGAATGTAAACCTCTGTCAAACATTATATTCAACAGTATGTCACGAGTATTTATGATAACACAAGTCTTAATCCGTTTCAAGTTTTTTCTTAATTTCTTTTGTATTTTTTTCCACCAGTTTTCTTGGAACCATAATCTGATGTCCACAGCCAATACATTTCAAACGAAAATCTGCTCCTGTTCGCAGTACTTCCCACTCATGACTCCCGCAGGGATGTGGTTTTTTCATTCGGATCACATCACCTACTGCAAAACGATCTGCCATCACACACCTCCTGTATATCGATAAATCTTTCTATCATTACTGTTCTTTTACCAATACGCCCTGTACCAAAAATCTTTCATCATCATTTATATTCGTACATGTCGATAAACTTACGATTTTAGAAGACGCATCCAACGTCACATCTACTGAATAATTAGAAGTTTCTTTGCACATCTGCAAATACTTTGTATATTCCTCTTCCGTAGCATAAGTCATATTGTAATTATCTGCAGTATCTTTTACAACAGCCGCTGAAAAAACTTTATATGTACGAATTTTTCCATCCGGTGTATAAATAAAGAAATTCGGATACTCTTTGCAGAAATCTTCTGATGAATACTCTGACAGCTGTGAAAACATCTCTCCACCAACCTTTAAATTATGTCCATAAATAAATGTATTTCTGTCAGTAAATTCAGAATTATTTCTCATATCCATAAAAATCGCGCCCAGCTTATTATCATTCGCAGTAAATGTTTTGGTCAGATACTCGTTATTATCTGCACTTTTCACGACCGGATAACTGATTACAGAAGGTTCTTCAAACCGAATCCAGGCAATTGTATCCGGATTCTGCTCCTTCAACACATCAAAATCTACCTGAAATCCATCGCCTTTTCCACTGTCTTTATCCATGGTAATAGCCAAATCCTTCACTTTATCGTATTCTTTACCGCCGGAGTAATACGGAACCATCATCATCACAAGCTGATAGAGCGAAAAAACAAACACACACACTGCCACAATTAAAATCGTAGTCGAAACAACATCCACCTTTTTATTCTTGCGTTTTTTCCGTTTTCCGGAGTGCGACTTTGCCTGTGCTTCTGCCCGCTGCGTATGTTTTCCATTCTGCACTTTTTTCCGCGATCCGCGGCGATGTTTTTTCTTCCTTTTCTTATCGTTGTAATCCAAACTCATTTTTTCGTCCTCTTTCTGCCCTGTGCCTTTTTCTCTTTATTCCATATATTTTAAAATCCCAGATTCTCGTCCACCAAAATTACTTTTGTCCTCTTTGCTACTCTGGAATACCGAGTAATCAAAATCTGACAGCAGATGCATTCTGGTTTCTTGCAGTCAAAACAACTGCCATTTTTTACACATGGCGTATCAATCCCAAACCGCTGCGCATTGATTGGCGCCGCCTCGTTCTTGGCGCGGCTCATCGCATCCGCCTCTGTTTTGACCACCTTATTTATACCTACGATTAACAACACATTTTTCGGTCCGTACGCATATGCTGCAACTCGATTTGCATTTCCGTCTATATTAACCATTACGCCATCTTCTGAAATCGCATTGGTACTTCCCAAAAAGAAATCACAGGACAACGCCTTATGTGCAACTTCCTCTTTCTCTTCGCGTGTTTCTGCTATTTCTCTGTCATATACAACATAATCCCCAGCGTGAAGAGCTGCTGTCAAACCGATTTCCTGTGCAGACATACTTCCGCCCCAGCTAATTGTACTTCCTTCCGGAATCAGTTCCAACGCTTTTTCCAGAGCCTCTTCCTTTGTTTTCACATAATACGCCTCCATGTTCCTTGACTCCAGCGCCTTTACAACTCTCGCACCAAGAACTTCATTGCGTTTCTCTCTTACATTCATGGTCATGCTCCTTTCATTCATATTCATCAGACGCTAAAACAACTATTGTTTTATTATACATTTATTCTCTCAAAGATTCCAGTAACTTTTCAATTGTATACGCAACTCCATGTTCGGTATTCGCCTTTGTCACATATTTCGCCACAGCCTTCACTTCCGGATCCGCATTTTCCATTGCTACGGTTGCTCCGAAATCCATTTCCAACATAGAATAATCATTCAGACTATCTCCAAACACCATGACTTCTTCCATTTTATACCCCAAAGACTCTATATATTCCTTCAAAACCGGACCTTTCTGCGCCCGGATATCGGTAATTTCCAGATTGGTAGCAAAGGAAGATGCCACCGCAATTCTATCATCTGTTTCTAACTCTTTCTTAATCTCTCCAAGCATTTCTACATCTTTTGAAAAAATAAACAGCTTGAAAATCGGAATGCCCTGTTCTTCCAGTTCTTCAAAATCTCTCAGCACACAGGTCTTTTCTTTCAAATTGCGATAACTATCACTTTTCAAAATTTCCTCTCTGGTCAGATTTTCATAAAACAATTCCAGATGTACCAGCATTCCTTCCGCCACTTCTTCCGGCGTTCCCACCTGATAATCTTTCCCATCTGTACAAAAAATCACAGAAACAGGATATTGCCGCACTTTATCATAAATTTCTTTACAGAGGGTCTTATCCATTAGTTTTCTGCTTACGATTTCTTTCTGTGGATTCCGTACTTCCGCCCCACTTCCTACCAGATAATCACAGGTAAGCTGCTCCGCCAGACCACCGAGCGCATCCATCGCTCCATCATAATTCCGCCCAGTCGCCAGCATAAATCGAACCCCTTGTTTTTGCGCCTTCTGTATCGCATTCAATGTTTCTTGATCCAAACGATGGCTGTCCCCCAACAGGGTTCCATCCATATCACTTGCTATTACTTTAATCATTCTTTTCTTCCTCATCTATCTTCTGTTTCTTCAAATCAATGCCAAACTTCTCAACAAATAAATCCACCCTGTCAGTGTAAATCCACTGAACAACGTTGTCAACATTACCACACTGGAAGTCAGCACCCCTTCATGTCCCATATTTTTCGCCATAACAAAACAACTAACCGTTGTTGCAGAACCAAGCATTACAAGAATCGCAACCAATTCCGATTCCCGAAAGCCCAGCGCTACAGCTACTGGCAGAAACAACGCACAAAATCCAATCAATTTGATAAATGCTGCGGTGGCTGCCAGTTTTGCCTTTGCAAATGCTTTTCTCACATCAAATGCCGCTCCCATTGCTATAAGCCCCATAGGGGTTGCCATACCACCAATACTGGACACGGTTTTCTGCATGATTGGCGGCATTGGAATCCGCAGCGCAGACCAGAAAAGTCCCAGCACAATCGCTATAATGATCGGGTTCGTTGCAATTCCTTTTAACGTCTTCTTCATGACTGCCCCATCGATTCCTCTTCTCTCCGGATGAAAGAACGACAATACAACAACCGCCATTATATTATATAAGGGAACACTTCCTATCATCATCAGCGGAGCCATCCCCGCATCACCATAAATATTCTGGATTAGCGCCACTCCCAGCAACGCCGCACTGCTGCGGTACGACACCTGAATAAATTCCCCCTGCAGACTCTTGTCCTTCCACAAACAGGAAATCCCGGCTGCAATTCCGATGCTGACAAGGGTTACCGCAAAGCAAAAGAAAACAAAACGAGTATCCCATACCTCCGCAAAATCCACAGTTGCCAAATCTTCAAACACCAACACCGGCAACGGAACCATAAATACAAATTTGTTCATTTTATCTGCAAATGTTTCATCCAGCCAGCCCAGTTTCCGAAACACAAGCCCCAGTACCATCATAAGAAAAACCGGCACTGTCGCATTTAAACTAAAAAATAAATTTTCCATTGTAACCTTCCATTCTCTTTTAAAAATAATCTTAGCACACTTGAGAATGATGGAAAAGAGAAAAAAAAGAAAGAATTTCGCTTTTCCATACGAAACTCTTTCTTTTCTTTCTCTTATTTCCAGCGCTCCATTGCCTCTTCCAAGCTCATACCCTGGGCAATCCCTTCTTTTCTTGCCGCATTGACCTCCTGAATCTCTTTCATTCTAGCTCCGGTCAAGGTATATCCCTTCATCGCAATCAATGTCGCAAGCCATGCCAGCATCGGCACAACACAGAACAATAGGATTACAACAGCATGCATACCGTCTGCATACGGTGTATTTCCATCCGGCAGTGTACTGATGCCGATCATTGCAACTGCAACACCTACAATGGTAGAACCAAGTGAACTTACCAGTTTATCAACCAGTGAGAACAAAGTTCCCATAATTCCCGGAATGTATCGTCCGGAGCGGTACGTCTCATAATCAGAACAATCCGCTACCATCGGAATTGGCATATCTGCGGTTGCATAATATGCTCCATATCCGATTCCGAAGAATACAACAAATAAAATCGTATACAGATTAATCGGTCCGAGGCTCAGATTTAGATTTGCCGCTCCCGGTTTCCACATCACAAGCAATACAAGCACTCCGATATACATCAGCAGTGCAAGCCGCGTATATTTTACCAGAGATGCCTTCTGCCCATGTTTCTGGGAAGTACGCACCGTCAATAAAAAGAACGGAACGGAGAAGACATATCCGACAATCATCATCGGCAGATATAACTCGCTGTAATTGCCCATCATTGCTCCATAAAGCATACACAGCACCGTCATATTCGTTGCAATGGAAAATGCCAGCTTACATCCGGCTCCCGCAACCATCAAGCGCTGCAATTCTTTGTTCGCCTTCAAAATCGCAACATATTCTTTTAACGCTACTTTTTCCTGTCCGCCGCCGACACCGAAATACTCCGGTCTGTCTTTTTCCCAGATTCCGATCACTGCCAAAAGTGTCAGAACCGCAGACACAACGATTGCAAGCGGAATCATAAAATCAAAGAACTTTGCACTGTTATAACCGCCAAGACGTCCACTCAAAATCGGCGCCAAAAACTGTACAAGACCCATACCGATCAAGCTTGCTATTGTATTAAATACCGTAAAAAGCGGACGCTGTTTCGGATCATTTGTCAGGCAAGTCTGACCGGAACGTGTACATGCCGTCTGGAATGTATAACCAATTACATACAACGCATAGAACAGTACAAAGCAAGTATATTTCAGCCATGCCATATCCTCTGCGATCAGCCGGGTTCCAAAATACATGAGAATCGAAGAAACGATCATAATCACATTTCCCAGAATCATATACGGACGGAACTTTCCAAACTTTCCGGAAGTCCGGTCGATCAACGCCCCGATAATCGGGTCGGTCACTGCGTCAAACAGACGCATGACCGTAACCATTGTAGTTGCAAACATCAAGAGCAGTCCCAGAACTCCATTGGCATAATATGCAATAAAGTTCATGGTCAAAATGTAATATACATTTGTCGCTCCATTATTCATCGGAAATAAAATGAGCTGATAAAGCTTTGCGCGATTGGTCGCTGTATTCATTTCTTGTTTTTCTGTACTCATAGATATTATCCTTTTATTTCTTTTTCAATGCAGCACGATATTCTTTATAGCTTGTATAAATTTCTGTCTGCTTGAATTTTCTTTTCTTCAAAATCCACAATACTAATGTTACAACAAATAATGCTCCGAATATAATTGCCGCTGTTCTAAATGCAACGTGTATTGCAATATCTCTTGCCTTAATTACAGTATCCTTTCCGATTCCGTTCATACCTGCGGAATTTGCAATGGAATACAGGTTGTGGTGACATGCCTCACGCATTGCATTGACAATCACTGCATCTTTTTTATATTTCGGAAGTTGATTTGTAACGTACGGCAGCATTGCATCATAAGTAGATACACCGCCTGCCATCAATCCATCTACACCATTTACATAAGTTGTCAATACATTATCTGTAATAATGAGACCTTTCTTGCCCCACTCTTCACGAACGATATTGTTCATTAGTCCTCTGTTTCCACCGGACCAGATTGCTCCCCAGCGTGTATATGCAACCATCATTCCTGCATCCGCATTTTCTACCGGAGACTGGAATGCTTTCAGATAAATTTCACGTGCAGACTGCTCATTCAGCCATACTCCAAGACCGATTCGATCCTGCTCACAGTCGTTCAGTGCAAAATGTTTCATTACGACAAAGATTCCTTTATCTTTCATGGCCTGGATTTCATGAGTAGACATAACGCCTGCAAGGAATGGGTCCTCTGAATAATACTCGAAATTACGTCCGCCGTACGGAGTTCTGTGGGTATTATTTCCCGGTCCATAGAGACATGCAATTTCTGCCTCAATACAGTTATTTCCGATTACTCTTCCGATTTCATACATCAACTCTGTGTTAAATGTTGCTGCCATCACATCCTCTGATGTAAATGCTGTTGCTGTAATCGCTGTTTTTCCTTCTACCTCTCCGGCTTTAAACAGAGATGCAGTCAAGCCCTGCGGGCCATTTTCGTCACGTGTTCCCGGCGCCTGCACAGATTCAATCGGCATTGTCCAGTGGAAAGAATCTCCGATTAAGGAAACCATATCGTCAAAGGACAACTGATCCAACAGGTCATCCCACTTCGGATCGTCAAATTCCAATCCAATCATATCAACCAGTTTCAGACCATTCTTTGCCTTTAATGTCGGCATTTCCATTTCTTCATAATTTGCCGCATCATACTGCACATCCTGCAGTTTTGCAGCCAATTTTTCTGTCAGAGCCAACTTCAATGTTTCTGTCGGGAATGTACCTGTCCAATCATTTCTTGACAGATAGGTTATTTCTGTACCATCTAAATCTTTGCTCAAATTAATATCAGAATCTGCAAGTTGATTCTTAATCTCTGTTCCATTTGCAGATGTTGCATATGTGGTTGTATCCAGCTTTGCATTGTTCCATTTGTATGTCAGTGCTGCGTTTCCTTCTGCATCCATACGTCCGTCTGCGGAAGAATATCCTTTTGCAGCCAGAATGTTATTTACCGCATTGTGCGCATCTGTTCCAACGGTAAGATAATAATCACCTGCATCCAAGATGTATGTTCCTGCACCATATGCATCATAAGATGCCAGTTCTCTACGATCCACATTTACAGTTATTGTTTCAGATTCTCCCGGTGCAAGAATTTTTGTTTTACCAAATCCACACAGAGCAACGGAAGATTTTTCTACTTTATTCTCGATATCATATTCTGTATACGGAGACTGTACATATACCTGTACGGTTTCTTTTCCGGAATAAGTATCTCCTGTATTTGTTACAGTTACAGCCAGCTCAAATTCATCTGTTTCTTCATTATAGTTTACAGACAGATTGCTGTATGCAAAATCTGTATAGCTCAGACCATAACCAAATGGGAAGGCAACATCCTCAGAATAGTTATACTCTCCTGCATTTCCTTTTCCCATAACAAAATCTTCATAACGAGTCTCATAGTATCTGTATCCTACATAAATACCTTCCTGATAAATCATATAAGTCTTTGCATTTTCCGGAATCAGACCTTCTTCATATCCTTCATATTCAACCGGTACAAAGTTTGCCATTGCCGGAGAAGAATAGTTATTGTAGCAGTATGTGTCTACCAGACTTCCGGACGGATTGATTTTTCCGGATAAGATTTCTCCTACTGCATCAATACCGGAAATACCTACATCTCCAATCCACAGACATGCATCGATTCCATACTCGTTATTTTTCAAGAAATCTACCTGCAATGCATTTGCAGAGTTGATCAGAACAATGATTTTCTTCACAGCACCATCCTTCTTCATGGCTGCTACATTTTCCATCATTTCTTTTTCTTCTTCTGATAATGCCAGATAATTTACATCTTCAAATTCCAGGTCAGCGCCCTCGCCTCCAACTCTTGAAAATGTTACGATTGCTGCGTCCCCGTATTCTACAACAGACTCTTTTACTTTGTCTGTATAAAGATTCCATGGAACTTCTGAAGTCTTGGCACCCTCTGTAGCAATCATTCCTCCGGTCACACGCTGATACTCAGACATATCATTCAGATAGAAATCCCAAAGTGTCTTATTTACTTCAAATCCCGTATTTTCCAGGGAACCTTTCAGTGTATTTGCAGTAGATGCATCAATATTACCGGATCCGGTACCACCATATACCAGATTTACGGAAGAATTGGAAAAGCAACTCACTTTTGCACCTTCTTCAAGCGGCAGCGCATTGTTCTCGTTCATAAGAAGCGCCGCACCTTCGCCTTCTACCTGTTTCGTCAATTCAAGACCATACTGTACCATTTCTTCTTTTGAATCAAAATCAGACTCAAAATAAACTGCATTTTCATCTTTGTTCTTAATATTGTTAAAAGTTCCGCCTACAAAAATAGAAAATGAATTGTCAAAAATTCCAACTACAACTGTAATCACTGTCAGTATGACTGCCAGCGGTGCGCTAATAATTGCCAGCGCTTTCCACAGACCAAACGCTTTGCGTTTTGCCCGTTTATATTCTTTTTTTCTTGCTTTTAATTCTTTCTTCTGTTCGTCCATTGTTCTCTCCCTATACCCAGTTTTGACTCTTTCCTTTTTTTACTTTATATTCTGGTTTCGCCTTTGCTGTTTTATAAATCACAGCAGTATCTTTCAACTGCCCTGAACGTACTTCTAAGTGATTTTCCGTTTCCATTGTCACCTTAAAATGAAATGCATGTGCGCCGCACTTTTTCCCTACCAGCTTTCCGTTGTTGTAAAGTTCCACTTCTTTCTGGTTGGAATATACTGTCACATCCGTTACATTTCCGGTGCGGTATTCGTACCGTTTACCGCATAGATGTACAAACGGTTCATCACTCCACCACGCTTTATAAATATAGAAACTATCTTTTTTGATTCGGCGGTCAAATGTAACCAAACCCTTATGGTTCATTCCCGGCTCGCCGCCCTGATCTCTGGCATCCGCCGCGAAATCAAACATATTCCATACATAAGTAGACCACAAAAACGGATGACGCTCAAAACATTCCAGCATATATTCATGATATTTTGCCTGATATTCTTCTGAGTGATCTCCACGCCGCGGTCTTGCACTATGCAGATTCGGCATTCCTTCTGCACCGTATTCAGAATACCCAAGACAACGTTTCGGATACTTCCAATGATAAAACTTCATAAACACATCATTCAAAAACAATCCCGGCACATACCATCCCAGATACAAATTCCATGCAACAAGATCTGTAATCTTCGATACCGGATGGAATGGATGACACATTGCATAGCAGGCAAGGGTCGTCGGTCTTGTCGGATCCAGTTCTTTCACAAATTTCTGGAGTTCATGATGATTATCCAACATGTCAGCCTTATGTTTATGAGAGATTGTAATTTCATTCGAAATCCCCCATGTCACAATACATGGATGATTGTAATTCTGCACAATCAGTTCCCGCATCTGGAAAAATGTATTCTCCCGTCCTTCCGGCATATGAGAAGAAATGTACGGTATCTCAGCCCAGACAACCATTCCGTATCGATCGCAAAGATCATAAAAATATTGATTGTGCTGATAATGTGCAAGCCGAATCGTATTGGCGCCAACCTCACGAATCAAATCCATATCCTGCTCCATATGCTCTTTTGTAATGGCATTTCCCAGACCTTTCCAATCCTGATGTCTGGAAACCCCACGCAGCGGATAAGGCTTTCCATTTAAGAAAAATCCTTTATCCGGATCTACGGAAAATGTACGAAAACCGCAAGGAACTGTCACTTCATCCACAATCACTCCGGCACATTCCAACTGCGCTGTCAGTACATACAAGTATGGATCTTTGACTCCGTCCCACAAATGAACCTGTGCGACTTCCATCTCCGTTTCTTTTCCTTCTCCGGTTCCTACCACATTTCCATCGGCATCCTTCAGCGTCAAAAGAACCTTTGACTCTGCATTCTCCGAAGTTACATACGTCTTAACTTTCAGAATCCCATTTCCATCTTTTACTTCCGGTGTTACTTGAATCCCGTTCCCCCCAAAATAATCCAGATCAAAATGTTGCTCTGAAACAATTAGAAAATCTACATCTCTGTAAATTCCTCCGTAAAACGTAAAGTCTGCAACCTGCGGATACACCTTCTGGTTTTTGCTGTTGTCCACTTCTACACGAATTTGATTGCTGTCCATCAGTTTTTCTGTTACGTCTAACCGAAATGTTGAATAGCCGTTATGATGGCAGCCTATCATTTCATCATTCAGAAAAACAGTAGCGCTTGCATTCACTCCCTGAAACTGTAGATACACTCTTTCATTTGCTGCAAATTCCGGCTTTTCCACAGATTTCTCATACACACATGTTCCGCGATAATAATCATTTCCGCCATCCTGGCCGTCTTCGGCATTCCATGTATGCGGCAGATCGATCAGACGTTTCTTCTGATTCTGGTCTGTAAACATCCAATCTGCCATCAGCTTGATTGTTCTTCTCATATCCTTTGCATCTCTCCTTTCCTTGCCTGCAGAGTCATTCTGCTCATGCAAACGAACAGTCCATGGGACTGTTTTATCGCATACCGGTAACAAAAAGAACTCTGCACAATTATCTTATTATAATGTACAAAGTTCCTTCTTTTGATTCAATCTTATTTACCTAAGTGGTCAAAAAAACGACCTATGTGGAGCTTACATATAATCCGCACCTAATTTATACCGTTTCCTAACGATCCATCTCCGCTACCGGAATCGGCACAAGCATCATCAATGTAAAAATCCCATCCTCCTCTGTCACGTTCATAAAACCATCATACTTTTTCAGTATATATTGAATGCTGCGCAGCCCGAATCCATGTATTTTCCGGTCGGACTTTGTAGTAATCGGCAATCCCCCTTCATATTGCAGCTGTCCTTTCAGCGGATTGATAACATTGATCGCAAGCAATTGCTGCTGTCGATAAATCAGCACATCAATCTGACGTTTCTCTTTTTCTTGAAACTTTTCCACTTCCTCAATTGCATTATCTATGGCATTCCCCAAAATTGCATACAAATCCACTGTATTCATAAACTTCATCTGAATCCCGTCTGCCACACAAGAAACCTGGATTCCTTTTGATTTACAGTACAGACTTTTTTCCGTCAAAATCGTATCCAAAACTTCATTTCCCGTCTGCACGATTGACTCATAAATCTGTACCGAATCTTCTACTTCTTCCAAATATCGATCTACATCCTCTTTGCTGGCATTTCGAATGGCTCGAATCTGGTGTTTTAAATCATGCACTTTTTGATTGATCACTGCAATATTCTCTTTTGCCAATTGATACTGTTCTTTGTTCTTTTTCCAGAGAATATCCATCAATTCCAGTTCTTGACGCATCTCACTCTTTTTAAATAATTCATTCTCCAGATACAAAACTACTCCAAGCAGTATTTGCGTCAAATACACTGCCGTCCACTGCCTGTTCTCCATATGCGTCTGCATCCGCCCCGGAGTCAATACGAGCAATTGGAAAATAAGAAGTGTTGCTGCAGCAAGACTTACTTGACGAATCCCTATTTTCTTATGTCCATGTTCCGGCATTGTCCGCCCAATCGTAACAGCTCCCAACGCAAGTCCGATTCCGAAAATCAGCATCTCCATCCCCCAAAATAGTGGAAGCCGCACTTCCCAGAAACGCCTGCCTACATGCCAACTGATCATACACATCTGATACAATAGCTGCCATGTCAAAAATGCCCAAATTGCATAGTAAAAAGATGCTCTCCATGACAGCACTCTACCCGCATGCAGCAAAATTGCAAGAAATAGAAATCCACCCAAACGAATCGCAATTTCTTCTGCAACAGTATTTGTTCGAAGGAAATAATTCATTCCACCAAACACTACAAAATATGCAATCGTCAACAATATCAATGTTTTCTTTTTTTCTACTCTTTTTTCAATCGTATAGACATAAACAAAACCACTCAACAAAAGAAAAAGCTCACATATCCATCGACTCACCACCACATTCATACCTGTGCTCCCCCTACATATTCCGTAAGTGCTTTCAAAAACGGAGTTCGATTCCGTCTGCTGATTTCAAGTTCATGTCCCGCCACTACTACAATATTTTTCCGAACTTCCGTCACATGCCTGAGATTTACGATATACCAATGATTACATTTCGCAAATGAATAGCCGGCAAGTTCTTCCTCAACCTTCTGCATCGTCCCGCGAATCAGATATTCGCCTTCATCCGTATGAAAATGCAGAATCCGATTCTGCACCTCCACGTAATAAATCTGCTGAATCTGCAGTTTCTTTACCCCGTCAGCAAGTGGAAGAAGAATCTCTTTCTGTTCCCTTTGTTTCACACGTTTCAATGCTCTCCCAAGACGCATGGCAAACCCGTAATATGTGATTGGTTTCATAACATAATCCAATGCGCCAACTTCATATCCCCGAATCGCATAACTGGCAATATTTGTAATGAACATCATAACCACATCCTGATCTTGATTCCGGATTCTTTCTGCCGCATCCATCCCATTCACCTGCGGCATCTCAATATCCAGCAAAATCAAATCATAAATCGGTTGATACTCTTCCAGAATCTCCGCCCCATCTCCGAACACCGTCACCTTAAATCGGAGATTGTGTTCGTCTCCATACTGCTCCAAAAATGTCTGGAGCTGCTCCGCATATTCCTGCTCATCCTCAACAATTGCTATATAATACATCTGAACTCCTTGTAGTATAAACCTTCCTATTTATCACTAATATTACTAATATCACAAATCTTTATCTTCATCTTATCACACCCAAAGATGATGTAAAAGTGGTTTCTACTATAACTCCCCATATTTTCTGTTGTCTGTTGTTTCATTGCCGGATCAATGCTCAGAATCATAAGCGCCGAAAATGGAACAAGAACCCCTCGGGCAGATTTTGACAGCACGCCTTTCCACTCGAGAGGTTCTTCTTAGGTTTTCGATTTTCTACTTATTTATGTAAATTAAAATTCAAGAATCACATTTCTTGAAACAATTCCTTCATTGCCGGATATATTTTCTGAAACTGCCGGTATCTCTCTTCATACTTCCTTACCAAACTCTCTTCCGGCTCAACTGTATCTACCACTTTTACCAGCTTGTCTGCTGCGTCTTCCACACTTGCAAATGCCCCGCAGCCCACTGCCGCCAGCATAGCGCCGCCATATCCCGGTCCTTCTTCGCTTTCAATCACATCCACTTTCAGATTCATCACATTAGCGATAATCTTCTTCCAAAGCGGGCTCTTAGCACCGCCGCCGCAGATTTTTGTACGTTCGATCTTAATTCCCAGTTTTCTTGCCACTTCCAGAGAATCCCGCAAACCGAATGCCACGCCTTCTAATACCGCCTGCGTCATATCTTCTCTTGTAGTATCCATAGTCATTCCGGTAAATGTCGCTCTTGCCTTCGGATCGTTGTGGGGAGAACGTTCTCCCATCAGATATGGAAGATAGAATACGTTGTTTTCTCCCAACTTTGTAATCTTCTTCTGCTCTTCTCCATATTCCTTCGTCCTTAAAACCTCGTCCATCCACCATTTATTGCAGGACGCTGCACTGAGCATACATCCCATCAGATGATAATTTCCATCTGCATGATCGAAGGAATGCAATGCATTGTGCTCATCCACGCCGAAGTTTTTACTGGAAATAAAGATTGTTCCGGAAGTTCCGAGAGAAATATTACATTTTCCCTCACCAACCGTTCCTGTTCCAACCGCTGCAGCCGCATTATCTCCGGCTCCCGCAACCACCTTTACCTGCTCTGAAAGCCCCAGTTCACTTGCAATTTCCCCCTTCAATGTACCAACGACTTCATAACTCTCAAACAGTTTCGGAAGTTGTTCCTCACTGATTCCGCAAATTTCAATCATTTCCTTAGACCAGCATTTATGCTTCACATCTAACAAAAGCATTCCCGATGCATCTGAATAATCGGTGCAATGCACGCCCGACAACCTATATGCCAGATAATCTTTTGGTAGCATAATCTTACTGATACGAGCAAACTTATCTGGTTCATTCTCCTTCATCCAAAGAATCTTCGGCGCAGTAAATCCCGCAAATGCAATATTTGCTGTATACTTTGACAAGGTCTCCCTGCCGATTTCTTCATTCAGATACTCCGTCTCCTTTGTAGTCCGTCCGTCATTCCAAAGAATTGCCGGGCGAATTACCTGATCCTCCGCATCCAATGCCACAAGCCCATGCATCTGTCCGCCAAATCCGATTCCAGCCACCTGAGATTTGTCACATTCTGCGATCAATTCCTTCATTCCTTCCATGGACTCTGCAAACCAATCCTCTGGATTCTGTTCTGACCAGCCCGGATGCGGAAAAGAAATCGGATATTCCTTTGACACAATATTATGAATCTTACCTGTTTCATCCATCAACAACAGCTTTACCGCCGATGTTCCCAAATCAATCCCTATATACAACATCCTTCTTTTTTCCTTTCTCCTATTGAGTCCATGATACCAAACGTCCCCAGTCTATTTCAACCACTTATTTATCCAAAAAACAGCACTTTTTTGTCCTTTTTTCTCAGCATCATTTCGTCTTTCGTTATTTCTGGTCTTGTTTTCGATATTCGCTCGGCAGCATTCCATATTTTTTCTGAAACGCCTTTGCAAATGCCCTGCTGTTTGGAAAACCATTATTCAACGCCATCTGAATGACAACTGTCTGATTGGGATAAGGTGCGTCAATTGCATGAATCTCATTCGAATTTACAATTTTTAATTATAATATTGATTTTTTTCAAAAAAAGTCTTGCATTCTCTCTTCTCTTATGATATTATAACTATCGGTCGCTGTTCAAGCGACATATCAATATTACGGCTCCATGGTCAAGCGGTTAAGACATCGCCCTTTCACGGCGGTAACACGGGTTCGATTCCCGTTGGAGTCACTAAGGCGCAGTAGCCAAGTGGTAAGGCGTGGGTCTGCAACACCCTGATTCACCGGTTCAAATCCGGTCTGCGCCTCTAAGAACCCGAATTACGAAAGTAATTCGGGTTTTTTCTATTTCACAAATTTTTCTATTGCCTGATTCAATCGGTCTATCGCTTCCTGATCATGTTCCTCCACCGCCTCCACAATACAATGGTCAATATGATTTTTCAACACTAGTTTTCCCGTATTATGAATCGCTGAACGAACTGCCGCCAACTGAATCAACACCTCACTACAATCTTCATCTCTTTCCACCATCCGTTTGACCGATTCCAGATGTCCGATAGCCTTAGATAACCGGTTCATGACCGCCTTCTTTTCTTCCTGACTGTGCACATGATGATGTCCACCTTGTTCATGTGTATGCCCGTTACCGTGTTCGTGTATATGTTCATGCGTATGTTCGCTCATAGTTCCATAATCCTTTCTCAATTTCCTCTTACGCGATTTCTTATGATACCCATCATACCATTTCCACTTTCCTTGTGCAAACACAATCCAACAATTCAGGGTCATGGCTGACCACAAGCATCCCTATATTTCTCCGTTCTGTTTCTTCTATCAAAAAATGCCAGATTCGGCTTTGCGTAATCAGGTCTAACATTGTACTAATCTCATCTGCCAGCAAAAACTGTGTTCTCTTCCCCAACGCTCTCGCAATACAAAACCGCTGCAACTCTCCGCCTGATAACTCTCCAGGAAAACGTTCCATCCACTCCGGCCGAATCCCCAATGTTTCCAAAACCTGTGTTTCTACCTCATCCCCTTCTGCAAGCACATCCTTCATTCGCAAAAGAGGATCCACCGCAAGTTCCGGCTGCTGCCAGATCATCTGCACCGGGCAATATCCCCGATAAGATTTGAGCATTTTCCCGTCCAGTAGAATTTCTCCTTTTTCGGGCCGTAAATATCCCGCGATCAGTTTACACAATGTTGTTTTCCCCACCCCGCTGGGAGCCACAACCCCCACGCGCTCTCCTCTCTCTATCGTCAAAGAAAAATCCTGTAAAATCTTCTTTTCTTCTCTTTTTCCTGCCCGAAATGAATACGAAAACGACAACTCTTTTATTTCCAGACTCATTCTTTTTCTCTCCTTTTTACCCATCACACGCAAACCCATTTTTCGGCATCGCTCTCCAAAGCGCTTTTGTATAAGGATGCTGTAATGTATCTTCTTTCTCAAACGCTTTCGGCAGAACCTCATCCACTATTTTCCCATCATAAAATACAAGGAGCCGATCTGCTGTCTCAATTGCAAGCTGTAGATCATGAGTAATCAAAAGCACACCTGCCCCCAGATCCGCAAGTTCTCGAAAATGTCCCATCGCTCGTTTTGCCGTTTTCAAATCCAATCCCGGTGTCGGTTCATCCGCAATCACCAACTTAGGTTCTTCAATCATTGCTGTAGAAATCAAAATCCTACGATTCATTCCACCCGACAATTCGAACGGATAGAGCTCTTCCACGTCTTCTTTCAAATGATAACGCGTAAAAATTTCCTTCAATTTCCGGCTCGTCTTCTCATCTTTTCGATTCTTCTTAATCTGTTTTCCAATCTTCATCAGCGGATCCAGATAGGCAAGACTCTGCGGAACAAGAACAATTTCATTTCCGCGCAGCACTTCTTGTCTTTTCTTCGTCAGCCTGTCTCCTCGATATAAAATATCTCCTGTCATTTCAGCATTATATGGCAATACCCCCATCACCGCATGAGCCAGTAAACTCTTCCCAGAGCCGCTGGCTCCTACAACTGCAACCAGCTCTCCGGCACGCACATGTAAATCCATCCCTTTCACAGTCTGCACCGTCCGCTGATGTAAGCCACGCTCATATTGTGTAAAAGAAATATGCAATTGTTTGATTTCCAAAATTCTATCGTTTTCCTGCTTCATCTATTCATGTACACTCCCCGGTTCCGTCAATTTCCTCAAATTTTCTCCCGCAGCATAAAACAAACCTACTACAAAAACAAGCATCGCGCCCGGCAGCACAGCCAGCCACCACTGTCCAGTAATCAGATAACGCATCGACTCAGATAAAATCACTCCGATTGCCGGCTGTTCGCTTGATAATCCAAACCCCAAAAAAGTCACGCTCGCCTCATGCAGGATTGCATGCGGAAACATCAGCACAAGCCCCACAAAAAATTGTGGTAGCAAATGCGGCAGCATATGTTTCCTAATCAAATACCACTTACTTTTCCCCAATTTCTCAGCAATCTGTATATAGGTACTGCCGCGCAGCTGTAACACTTCCGCTCGGATAACCCTTGCCAGAGAAGGCCAATGCGTCAGCGCAACTCCTACTGCTACTCCACGAAATCCTTTTCCCAACGCAACCGAAATCAAAATCAACAGCAAAATATGCGGAACTCCCATCATCCAATCGATGCAAAAGGAAATCACTGCATCCGCTTTTTTCCCCATTGTTGCAGCCACAACACCCATTAAAAGAGCAATTGCTGCACTGATTCCCGCTGAAACTATCCCCAACAAAATACTAATTGAGAGCCCCCGCAGCGTCCGCGCCAACATATTTCTTCCCAACCAGTCTGTTCCAAACAAATACTGCATACAAGGCGCCAGATTCTTTCTTGAAAAATCCGTTTCCACCGCCATTTCTGTACAAATCACTCCGCCAATACAAACAACTAGCAAAAACACAACAGAACAAACCAATTCAAACAACACTCGTTGTCTGCGATTTTGAAATATCTTCCATTTTCCAATCACATTCACGCACCTCCCTTTCGAATTCGTGGATCAACGATCCGATAAAGAAGATCCGCAATCAAATTTCCACCAAACACAAATAAGGCGCTTACTACCGTAACCGCCATCAATAAAGGCATATCACTCCCCAGCCCGGCTGCAACTGCCGCCTGACCAAGTCCGGGATAGGAAAATACCTGCTCCACCAGAACAGAACCTCCAAAAATCTCACTAATTGAAGCAAACTGCAATGTCATCGCCGGAAGAAGAATATTTCTCAGTCCATGATTCCAGAACAACTTCCAACCCTTTTCTCCCCTCGCCCGAGCAAACAACATATACTCACTTTCTGTAATTTCAATCATTTTCTCGCGCGTATGCAACGCAATATTCGCAATACCTGTAATACTCAGCGTCACTGCCGGCAATATAAAATGCTGGATACGATCCAAGAAAGTAACATCAGCAGCTGCCATACCAATCGGCACACTCAGTCCAATTGGAAAGATTTTCAGCCATACGCCAAAAACCATCAACAAAAGCATTGCCAGCCAAAACGCAGGTGTGCTGGATATCACCAAACAATATCCTTTGATCCAGCGGTCAATACGTCTTCCCCGATGCATCCCCGCTGCCGCTCCCAATGCAACACCCAACACTCCGGACAGCACCCACGCAGTCACCATAAGCAACAAAGAATTCTGAAGTCGTACCGCCAGCACCTCTCCCACCGGCTGACGGTACAAAAGCGACACGCCCATATCCCCTCTCACAAAATCTCCCAGCCAAGATATGTATTGTTTCAATGGATTTTCTCCGGTTCCCCAATACGCTTCCAATTTTGCAACCTGTTCTGCACTCATCGATCCAAGCGCCGTCTGCCCCACATTTGCCTGCAGCGGATCAATCGGCGATGCCTTCATCAGAACAAACGCCGTCACACTGGTAAACAGCAGCAAAAGCAACAGGCGGAGAAGTTTTCTCGCAATTACGCTTGCCCCTCTTCTTATACCCTTCTCTTTCATTTTTCTCCTATTCCCAACTCCACTGATCCACATTATTCACAATAGACCAGCCATGGCCATGTGGATGAATTTTCTGTTCCGCAACTTTCAGCCCATCTCTGACAAAATACAGATGATCAATGTTACACAGCCAGATCCATGGAATATCCCCTTCCTGTGTAATACCTGTTGTTCCATCCCACTGTGCCAGTTTCCATAATTCATAGGAATCCTCTGCCGTGGGCGCCGCAAGCGCCTCATCCATATAGCGGTCTACTGTTTCATTTGCATATGGAGAATACCGTGCGAATCCATTTCCTTCACCATTACTGTCTGTATGATAAATATTATATAATTCCATCGGTGTATGCGCACCCCATCCCCACAATAATGGTTCTGACTGCGCCCGATCATACGCCACATCCCATCCAACACCTTCTGTCTTCACTTCAATCCCCAATTCCTTTAACTGATTTGCCGTATCCTCTGCCAGAGCCTGACGTACCGAATCTCCATTGCTGAACATCAGTGTAAACGCTGCCCGCACGCCGTTCTTTTCCCGAATACCATCAGCTCCTACTTTCCAGCCGGCATCTTCCAGCAGTTTCACTGCCTTTTCCGGATTATACTCCACTTCACACGCTTCATTATACCATGGCATTTTGTCGCAAACACTATATGCTTTTGTTCCATATCCATTCAGAACATTCTGGATCATTTCATCCCGGTCAATTCCCAGATTAATCGCCCGACGCGCCTCTACTTCCGCAGTAAATGCATTTCCATAAGTAACTCCCTCTTTCTCCGTCACTTCTGCTGCCGGAAGATTAAATCCACGGTTATCCACCGTCTGCACTGCCAGAAGTTCATAATCGTCTATACTCTGCTCACTATAAGATGCCGCCGTATGTGCAACATCCACCTGTCCTGCCTGCGCTGCCGCCAGAGCAGAATCCTCTTCCATAAACAGCACCGTAACTTTCTTCATCTTCGGAGCCTCTCCATAATATGTCGGATTCGCCTCAAAAATCACCTGCTGCCCTTTATCCCACTGTTTCAAAATATAGCGGCCGGACCCAATCGGATGCTGTGCATAATTTTCATCATAGGCATGCTCCGGCAAAATTCCAACCACCGCCATCGTATACGGCCAAATCGAATACGGATGATCCATATGAAACTCTACCGTTGTTTTATCCACTGCAACCGCTTCTTTTAGCATTGTGAAATCACTGACCGTACTCTCATCCCGGCAATGATTATACGTAAACGCTACATCTTTCGCCGTCAATGGCTCCCCATCCGTAAAGGATACGTCATCCCGGATCTTCACTGTCCAAACCAGACCATCCTCGCTGACAGAATAGTCTGTTGCCAAATCCTTTCCAATCTTCAAATCCGCCGTCGTTGTTGTAAGTGTACTTTGTATCAATGGCTCATGAGTATGTTCTCCGGCGCCCCAGCCATATGCCGGATCAAATCCTGCTTCTGGCTCAGAAGATACCGGCATCGTAACAACTACCGAATCTTTCTCCTGCTGTCCGGACTCCGCGCCCTGATTGTTCATAGGATCTTCATCCTTTTTTCCGCATCCCACAGCTGTCAATAACAGCATCGCTGTCAATGCCCCTGCAACTGCACGTTTCCAATAATTTCTACGCTTCATAATCATTCTCCCTTTTGCTTCCCTCTCTGGTTCAACCAGAGAACAGGGATATTATAGCACTCAAAAAACACCTCTCACAAGCCCCATAGGGGGATAAAAATGAAGGATTATTTTTACATTTCCATAATAGTATGGTATAATCTTCACAGTTATATTGAATACTATTTCACAAACGAGGAGAATATCTATGAATCAAGTAATTGAAATGACACACCCTTTAATCCAGCATAAGATTTCACGCTTACGCGACAAAACCACCGGAACCGCTGAGTTTCGCGCTCTTGTTGAAGAGATTGCCATGTTGATGGGCTATGAGGCTTTGAAAGATCTTCCGCTGAAAGATGTTGAAGTTGAGACCCCTCTAGAGACTTGTATGACACCGGTCATCGATGGTAAGAATCTGGCAATCGTTCCGATTCTTCGTGCAGGTCTTGGTATGGTAAGCGGAATCCAGGCTTTAGTTCCTACCGCAAAGATCGGACATATCGGTCTGTATCGTGACGAAGAAACTCATGAACCACATGAATATTATTGTAAGCTCCCGAAACCGATTTCCGAGCGACTGATCGTTGTAACTGATCCAATGCTCGCTACCGGTGGCTCCGCTGTAGCTGCTGTAGATTTCATCAAACAGCACGGTGGAAAGAAGATTAAATTCATGTCCATCATTGCCGCTCCGGAAGGCATCCAGCGTTTACAGGACGCACATCCGGACATACAGCTCTATGTAGGTCATATCGACCGGGAACTGAATGCAGATGCATATATCTGTCCGGGACTGGGCGACGCAGGAGACAGAATCTTCGGCACAAAATAATGCACAATCCAAAAAAGACATCCGCTACGGATGTCTTTTTTCTTTCTATTATTGCTTTATCTATATCCTATCGTTCCATGCAAAAATCCGGACTCAACTGAGTCCGGACTTAAAGTGGAGAATACGAGATTCGAACTCGTGACCTCCTGCTTGCAAGGCAGGCGCTCTCCCAACTGAGCTAATCCCCCATATCTATTTGACAACTATTAAAAGATATCACACTTCTTCGTATATGTCAATATTTTTCTAGAAAAAAGAAACGAAGGGTAACAGTTCCCAGTCCCTCCGTTTCTTCCCTAATAGCATATTTTAAAAATTCATTTTTCTAGAAAGAAAGTAATTTAGAAAGCAATATATTTTTTTCATACAACAACGTCAATATCTTGCTCTTCTCAATCATCTCAAATGTCGCCTGCCCCGCAGGTGTTGTATACAAAAGTGTCATCACGAGGAATCCCAGCCAGACAAGCATGAGCGCTACCAGCACTCCAACCATCGCTCCGCCTAAATGATTAAAAAATCCCACCACCGGCAATTCTCCTATAATATCCACAGCCGCCATCAACGCTTTTACAATAATAACTACAACGAGAAACGTCACCAAAAAGGACAGTAGATAGATTACCATTCTGGAAATATAAGCCGCCATGTACTCGGCAAATGTACTGACTCCCAATTCTCCGTAAATCATCGTATTGTTATTTTCCAAAAGCATTTCTTTCAGGAAATGTGGCAATTTTGAGTTTTCAATTTCCTGAATCTGCTGTTCCTGCGGAATCTCTCCCAGAACCCCCAGTATATCATGTACTGAAATCCCATATCTCTCCAGATCCAGTTCTGACAATCCATTCAACTCTTCTATGTCCAGACCTTCAAACGGAGTTCCGCTCAGATCCTTCCCTTCTAACAGTTCCGCTGACAATTCCGGCGCTATTGCTTCTGCACATTTTTCCTCTATCAATTCATCAATCGGCGTAAATTTCATCAATGCATCTCCCACATAGGGGGTCAGAAAAATCACTAAAACAATCGTCAGAACAGTGGAAATCAAAGACATTCCAATTTTAAAAAATCCGCGAATATATCCAACTACGATACCGATCAAAAACACAACGCCTACAATAATCAATAACCAGTTATCCATCCTCTTTCTCCTATATGGTCAAATAAATGACCCGTAACTCATTGGCGCTCATCACATAGTACTTATTTAGTCCAAATCCCGGAACTACTGACATAATGTCCACCTTCAGATCCCCTTGAAACCTAGGAATCCCTGTTTTCGTAATAATACAGCATCTAGAGCCTTCGTACATAATAATCTCATCCTTTATCATCTGTACGTTACTGTACTCTCCGTTGATTTTATAGTTCATTACTTGCTTGCCCGCCCGATTATACAATCGAACTTCATAACCGGATTTTTCTTCATTCAGCAGCACAAATCCGATATATTTATCCGTATGAAAAGAGCTCTTGATTTCTTGCGTCAGCTGCACTTCCTGTTTCTTTTCCGGAACCAATCTTCCTCCATAAATTGCAAACGAATGATCGCCCACTGCAACAGCCGTTGAATCATTCATAAAATAAATCTCCGGTATAATAGAATCGGAATATTCTTCCACTCCTACCTGATGATTGATATTATTTTCCCCATCTTTCTCAAAATTGTAACAGACAACCTTTGTTTTTAATTCGCTGCCTTCAGATGTAAGATAAGAAACCATCAGCACCTTTCCATCCGGCGACATCTCCAACGCTACCGGATATCCGTTTTCCGTTATAGAAATCTGATTCTCCACAAGAATATTTCCCACTGCATCATAAGTAACGATCATTGGCGCAGACTCATTTTTCAAAATTGTACTGACAACCCCTTGACCGGAAACTGCCACCTTTTCAATCGGCAGATTCGTCTCAATCTCTCCTTTCAGGCCTTCCGCGGTAAATACCTGAATCGCATTTCCCCCTACGTCTGCCACTGCAAAAACATGTTCTCCCAGATCAATCACCGGATTTTTAAACTGTGCCGGCTGAATCCACTGTTCCTTATTCTTATGGTCTAAAAATGTCACCCCGTCTCTTGTATAGCGGATAATTCCATCTTCGAATGCTGCATAATCACTATGGTCCGCTGTTTCCCTTGTATAAACAGCAGATTGGTACGTCTTATGATAGGCATGATTTGTGATCAACATCCAGGTCCCCAATACCGCCATTCCCCCAAGCAAAATTCGCAGTCCCCACTTCTTTAAACGACTTCTGCGATATTGTCTTGCTTTCTTTTTAAGCTCATCCAGATTCAAGGGTTTTACCAATTTCAAATATGGTTTTTTCTTTTGCTTCTGAGTCATATTCTACCCCTTAATTCATCATTTCTCTTTTGGACACATCCATTTCGCTGCCCATTATGAAAATAGTATAGCATTATTTTACGGTAATAGCAATTTCTGTCCTACATAAATCAGATTCCCGTCTGCCAGCCCATTCATTTTACAAATCGCCTCTGTATGAGAAAGATCTCCATATATTTTCTTACTTATCATTGCCAGCGTATCTCCTTCTTCCACAACATATACCCCATTTTTTCCATTATAATCCGATTCTGAACTTTGTACCGAAACATCGCCCTGCCCGGTATCTTCTACTTTTGTTTCAGTCACCTCCGGACTTTGCACAGGCTCTGCCGGATTTTCTTTCTCCTCTATAATTGCCGTAACCGTTCCGCTTGTTTCCTTCACAGCCTCCGGTTCCGCCTCATTCTTATCCATTTCTTCCGCCTTCACATCTGCCACCGAAGTACTCCCGATTTCTTCTATCATCGATTTCACTGCTTTCATCCGATCAAAATTATTCAGCATTGCAACTCCCATAATAACTACAAGTAATACAAGGCATGCACTCATAGCATACATCAGACGGCTTGTCCTGCGTTGCCCCTGCCTTTGTTCCTTGGCACGCACAAGGCTTCGAAAGTCCTTTGCAGCTCGATCTTCCACAGTTTCCGAGGGGCACACCCCATTTTTCTTTCTGCTGGAAATCATATAATTTTGCATGCATGGATTTTTTTCATAATATGTAAAATGCCCTCCCAATTCCATCAAGTCCTGGAATTTATGCACAAAATATTTTTCTTCCTGCTCAATCGGATCTTTCAAAATAAAAATCGTATTGTTTTTTGGAAATGCTTTTCTATGAAGTTTTGCGATTCCTTCCCCCACAGTCAACGCTCCCCCTGGATGTGCCACAAACCAGCCCAACATTTCCCCATCTTCAAAATACAGCTTACAGTCCTCATAGGCAGCCTTCCATACCTCTTCGTCCAAAATATATTCATTTCCAGAGACCTTCAATTCATGCATCTGAACCGCTCCATATATGTACACATACTCCTCATCCTCAGAGTTGATCAGATCCCCGATCAGAAACGCCCCTACCGGGACCTCCCCTGCCTTATCACACAACTGTGACAAAAAAGTATCTACATAATCCTCAACATATACTTTCGGAGTATCGCTCACATTTCCTATCTGACGTACGTTTTTTGGTATCTGTCTTTCCATCATACTCACCTCTGCTCAATTTTTTCCGGTGTCCTCCCAAGGCTCGTCCACCCTTCCGGCACCTCCGATTTCGCATTCAGCATAGCACAACAAAAATAGTAGATTTTAGTACATTCTGTCAGGTAAATTCGACACCTTTTCCCATCTCTTCTTTTTTACCCCCCCATCTAAAAACAAAAAAGACAGGCAGAAAGCACAGCTCTTATTCCTGTACCTTCTTTCTGTCTTTCGTTTCCATTCATTTGATTAACTTAGCAGATTTCCGCTCCTGCCGGCATTTCCTTTTCCGGTGTCATTAACGCCAGATTACCCTCTGCGTCTTCTGCGCAAAGCAGCATACCTTCTGATAACACACCCGCCAGCTTCGCAGGTTTCAGATTCACCAGAACCATCACCTTTTTCCCAACCATTTCTTCCGGTGTATAATGTCCCTTAATACCAGATACAATCTGTTTTACCTGAGAGCCGATCTTAACCTGGGAACAAAGCAATTTCTTTGATTTCTTAACCTCTTCACAGGCAATAATCTCGCCCACCTGAAATTGCATTGCGCCAAACTGCTCAAATGTAATCTCCGGCTTAGCCTCAATATCAATCACAGTCTCTTCTGCTTCTTCCGGCTCCTCCACATGCGGATGAAGTTCCTCTACTTTCTTCAGAACCTCGTCGATATCCAGTCTCTGGAAAAGAATCTCCGGCTTATCTGTTACATGACCGCCGCCCAGCTGATCCAAAATCTTTTTACTTGTAGAAGGCATGAAAGATTCCAAAAGTACAGCGCCTGCGGAAATTCCCTGGATCAAATTCCACAATACTGTTTCCAGACGGTCTTTTTTCTCCTCATCCTTAGCCAGTACCCATGGCATTGTCTCATCAATATATTTATTGCATCTCTTAAACAAGTTGAAAATCTCTGTCATAGCATCTGCTACACGCAATTCATTCATCTTGTCTTCTACCAGTTTCGGAACATTCTCCATTACTGCTTTCAGATCTGCATCTACTTCTTCCGCAACACCTTTATCTGTAACTGTTCCTCCAAAATATTTATTTGTCATAGAAACTGTACGATTCACGAGATTTCCTAATGTATTTGCCAGATCAGAGTTCATTCGCTCAACCATAAGTTCCCAAGAAATCACTCCATCATTTTCAAACGGCATCTCATGAAGTACAAAATAACGAACTGCATCTACACCAAAGAAATCAACCAGTTCATCTGCATACAGAACATTTCCTTTGGACTTACTCATCTTTCCGTCTCCCTGCAAAAGCCATGGATGTCCGAAAATCTGTTTCGGAAGTGGAAGATCCAGCGCCATCAGGAAGATCGGCCAATAAATCGTATGGAAACGAATGATATCTTTTCCAATTAAATGCAAATCTGCCGGCCAGTCCTTTTTAAACTGTTCTGTACTTTCTCCATCACAATCATAACCAATACCGGTAATATAGTTTGTCAATGCATCCAGCCACACATACGTAACGTGTTTTGGATCAAAATCTACCGGAATTCCCCATGTAAAGGACGTTCTGGATACACAAAGATCCTGCAGTCCCGGCAGAAGGAAGTTATTCATCATCTCATTTTTACGAGATACCGGCTGAATAAATTCCGGATGTGTATTGATGTGCTCGATCAAACGATCTGCATACTTGCTCATCTTGAAGAAATAAGCCTCTTCCTTTGCAGGCTGTACCTCACGTCCGCAGTCCGGACATTTACCGTCCACCAACTGTGACTCTGTAAAGAAAGATTCGCAAGGAGTACAATACATGCCTTCATAATATCCTTTATAAATATCACCTTGATCATACAGCTTTTTAAAAATCTTCTGTACCTGCTTCTCATGATAGTCATCTGTTGTACGAATAAATTTATCATAAGAAGTCTCCATCAGATCCCAGATCCGTTTAATTTCTCCTGCCACATTGTCAACAAACTCTTTCGGAGTAACACCTGCTTCCTGTGCCTTCAGTTCGATTTTCTGTCCATGCTCGTCCGTTCCCGTCTGGAAAAATACATCGTACCCCTGACTTCTCTTATAACGTGCAATCGCATCTGCCAGTACAATCTCATACGTATTTCCAATATGCGGTTTACCGGATGTGTAAGCAATCGCAGTTGTCATATAAAATTTCTTTTTCTCTGCCATGTCTATTCTCTCCTTTTCCTTTTTCGTTTCTTTCTGTCTTTCTCCACTCAAACCCATAGTCCTGATTCAAAATTGTCTTCATTACAATAACGGAATGTTTTCCTACATTCAATACAACTTCACCGTTTTCAACAATATATTCATCATATTCCGTTGTATATCCGTTTTCATAAGAATACATCAGACGCTGCATCCGCCCTTTTAACGGTACTTCCGCCTTCCAGACCGGAATCGTTACCTCTTTCAACTCTTTGCTGTTATTCAGCACAACAACAATCTGTTCTTCACCGCGAAATCTTCCATAAGTCAATATATTATCTTCCCAATGCAACATCCTCAAAGAGCCGGTTCGAATCACTGGATTCTCTTTATGAATCCGAATCATTTCCTTATGAAATGCAATCATCTCCTGATCCTCATGTCCCCAAGGATATGTCCTCCGGTTATCCGGATCCGTAAATCCACAGACGCCGGCTTCATCTCCATAATATACGGTCGGCGCACCAACCCAGGTCATCTGAACAGCAACTGCCTCCCGCATAACTGCCGGGTTGATTCCTTCACTCGCAGCCTTGGTTCCCAGTTCCCCCACGCGTCCTACAATATGGTTCGTCCGCGTCAGGAAACGAGAATGATCGTGGTTAGACAATTCATTCATCGCCGTCTGAATTGACGGTGTCATCATACATGCCATATGATGATTCATAGAACGCACAAAATTATCTGCATTTCCCCACAGATCTTTCCGCCGCTCATCGCTGTGTTTCTCCATACCGGTCAAAAACCAGGTGAGCGGTTCCATAAATGCGTCATAATTCATCACACTGTCCCACTCGTCTCCCATCAGCCATTCAGATGGATCTCCATAGTGTTCAGCCAAAATCAACGCATCCGGCCGCACACCTTTAACTGCTTTCCGAAATTCTTTCCAGAATAAATGATTATACTCGTTCGAGAATCCCAGATCAGCTGCTACATCCAGCCGCCACCCATCCACATTATACGGTGGAGAAACCCATTTTTTTGCAATTTCTAATATATACTGTTCTAACTTCGGGGAATCTTCATAATCCAGCTTCGGCAAGGTATCATGCCCCCACCAGCCATCATATCTTCCATTATACGGCCAATCTTCTTCTTTTGCATCAAAGAAATGAAAAAAACTTCGATACGGACTATCCGCACAAACATAGGCTCCCTTTTCATATCCATCCAGATTCTCGTAGAGTCGTTCCCGGTCCATCCATTTATTAAAGGATCCACAGTGATTAAACACACCGTCTATGATCACACGCATCCCCCGCCTGTGCATCTCATCCACAAGTCTTGCAAACAACGCATTGCTGGCTTCCAGATTCGCCAGATCTCCTGTCCGTTTCTGATACATCGAAGCCTGTTTATTATCCAAAACACCTTCCGGCAGTGCCTCTCCGCTGTCCGCCACGATTTTTCCATAATGAGGATCGATATAATCATAATCCTGAATATCATACTTATGATTGGACGGTGACACAAACAATGGGTTGAAATAGATCACTTCAACCCCTAAATCTTCTAAATAATCCAGTTTATCCAATACTCCCTGCAGATCCCCACCATAAAACCGACGAACATCCATTGCCGACGGCGGACTCATCCAGTCTGTAACTCGCTGACAGGGCTCTCCAATATAAATGTATTCCCGATCCTGCACATCGTTGGATGAATCTCCATTGTAAAAGCGATCCACAAAAATCTGATATATGACAGCGCCTTTTGCCCAGTCCGGAGTCGAAAATCCCGGCATAATCTGAAAATGATACATCTCAATTATAGAATCCGATACTCCGCACTGATTATAATAGCAAGAATCCTCACCGTCATCGATCCGGAAACAGTACGAAAAAAGTTCCGTCTCCAACTGCCACTGAATCTCATAATAATCAAATATTCCTTTTGAAAAGGAGCGTCTCATCAGAAACTCTCCTCTTCCCGGAACAACCAGATGTACTTTTTCAACATCCTCTTTTGCTGTTCGAAAACGCAGCATTACCATCTCATTCTGCCCCGGTTCTGCCGGTATTACATATGATTCCGTTCCATCGCAGAACAATGCTTTCCTATTCATAAATCTCCTCTTTTTCCTCAAACAGCGCTTCAAATTCACTGCGTGTAATCTTTTCTTTTTCTAACAAAAGATTTGCGCACGCTTCCAATACTGCATGATACTCCTGCAAAATTTTTCTTGCCTTCGCATAGCATTCATCAATAATCCGTTTTACTTCTTCATCAATCGTTCCGGCAACCTTCTCTCCATATCCTCTGGAGGTGTGTCCGAAGTCCCGACCGATAAACACTTCATCACTGTCGTTATCATAATTGATCAATCCCAGGCGCTCTGACATACCGAACTTTGTGATCATAGATTTTGCAATTGCTGTTGCCTGCTTAATATCCTGAGACGCACCGGTTGTAATATCATCAAACACTTCTTCCTCAGCAACACGTCCGCCCAGTGAAACAGTAATCTCCTGAAGCATCTGTCCCTTTGTATTAAACATGTCATCCTTCTCCGGCAAAGGCATTGTATAACCGCCGGCTCCGCCCGTTGGCACAATCGATACGCTATATACCGGTCCCACATCCGGAAGTACATGGAACAAGATTGCATGACCAGCTTCGTGATAAGCCGTAATCCGGCGTTCTTTCTCAGACACGATCCGGCTCTTCTTCTCCGGACCGATTCCTACCTTCACAAACGCATGACGGATATCCTCCTGCTGAATATAAACATGGTTCTCCTTTGCCGCAAGAATCGCTGCCTCATTCAAAAGATTCTCCAGATCTGCCCCGGTAAATCCAGCTGTCGTCTGCGCAATCTGTTTCAAATCCACATCATCACCAAGCGGTTTATTTTTTGCATGAACCTTAAGGATTTCCTCACGCCCTCCGACATCCGGACGCCCTACGATTACATTTCTGTCAAAACGTCCCGGACGCAAAATCGCCGGATCCAGGATATCCTTTCGGTTGGTTGCTGCCATTACGATAATGCCTTCATTGACACCAAATCCATCCATCTCCACAAGCAGCTGATTCAATGTCTGTTCTCTCTCATCATGACCGCCGCCGAGTCCGCTTCCTCGTCTTCTTGCAACCGCATCAATCTCATCAATAAAAATAATACAAGGTGCATTCTTCTTTGCATCCTGAAACAGATCTCTTACACGAGATGCTCCGACACCTACGAACATTTCCACAAAATCAGAACCGGAAATACTGAAAAACGGCACTCCAGCTTCACCGGCAACTGCCTTTGCCAGCAATGTCTTACCTGTTCCCGGAGGTCCCTCCAGCAAAACACCTTTCGGGATTCTAGCTCCCACCTGAATATATTTCTTTGGAGCCTTCAGAAAATCAACAATCTCTTCCAGTTCCTCTTTTTCTTCTTTTAATCCTGCAACATTTGCAAAAGTTACCTTTTTATCTTCCGGACCGCTCATTCTGGCGCGGCTTTTTCCAAAATTCATCGCTTTGGCATTGCTGCCACCCTGACGATTCATCAGCATAAACAATAAAAAGATGCCCACTACAACAATCAATGCCGGCAGTACTGCAGTCATTACCCAGCTGTCTTCTTTTATATTTCCCAGACGATACGGATATTTATTTTCTTTCAGAAAATCCTGAACCTCATTTACATCGGACACATATACGCGTTTGACGTCTCCGCTTTCTTTCATTGAAATTGCTACCACACCTGTCGGAGCAGTTTTATTCTGAGAAATATATACTTCATCTACAAGATTGTCCTCGATTGCCTCTTCAAAAACAGCATACGTAATCTCCTGTCCCTGCTGCTGCACTCTTCCCATATACCACAGGATTCCGAGAACAAGCACAACAAAGATGATGAATGGGACCCCACTCATCCCTCGCTTTTTATTATCGTTCAAACCTGTTTACTCCTTCCTACTCTACACCTTCCACAACACCAATATATGGAAGATTTCTATATTTTTGTGCATAATCCAGTCCGTATCCGACTACGAAGTGATCCGGAATATCAAATCCCATATAATCCACCTTCACATCACACACTCTTCGATCCGGTTTATCCAGCAGCGTACAAAGACGAATGCTGTTTGGATTGCGCTTTTTCAATACTTCGATCAGATAAGACAGCGTTCTTCCGGAATCAATAATGTCCTCAACAATCAGAACATCCTTCCCTTCGATTGTCTCATCCAGATCCTTTGCAATTCTGACAACACCACTGGATGCAGTGCCGTCTCCATAACTGCTCACACACATAAAATCCATAGAAACCGGAACCGTAATTCTCTTTGCCAGTTCACACATAAAGAACACACCGCCTTTAAGAACACAAATCAAATGTACCTGCTTTCCGGCGTAATCCTCGCTGATCTTTCTTCCAAGTTCCTCAATTCTTTTGTCTACATCTGCTTCAGATACCAATACGCGAATTGTTTCTGCCATTTTCCTTTTCCTCCGATATTTTCTTTTGTTTTCTTATTGTGACTGTTCCTCCCTGACACACGTTCTGCCTCGGTCGCCCTCTATATCAATCAGTTCAACCTCAATCTGCAGAATCCGCGTTGTCTGAGCATGAACCTGATACAACGTACTCATCCGGTGTCCTACAATCCAGACAATCCGGTCTTCCTCTGCAATCAAAGGAATCTCTCCTCTTTGATCTGCCGGTATCTTTTCATTCACAAACCATGCTTTCAGCTTCTGCCGGTGACCTTCCTGATCTATCACAATACTGTCACCACTTTCTCTTCCTCTGAGCTTCAGACACGAATGTATTATATCATAATCAAACCATTTCGTGTATAATTTTTGCGGAATCTCTGAGACTTTCCACCCATCCTCTTTTTCCAGAATCCGGCAGGTAATTTTGAGTTTTTTTTCCGGTACGACTGTCACCCCCGGAATCTGCAAGATCTTTTCAAAAGAAGTCGCTGCCTTCTGATTTTTTTCCAGTAATACTCCTGTATATCTCCTGACCGCCCGAATCTTTCCCGGCAGATTGCGACATTTCCCCGTCTGCTTTTCCAACAGCTGCCGTACCGCCGCCACATGCGTACGCGTCAAATCTCTGCAAGCTCCGGCAATCTGCTGTATGCAATGATAAATCACTTCATCCTGCAAAAATACCGGCAGCTCACGCCAGGGTTTCTCAACAATTTCCAGAGTTTCCTTTTCCAGATCCCACGTCACACATGTTTGGACAGCTTTCTTCGTTTCTTCTTCGGCAAATTCCCGGAGCATACACATCTGCTCCATCGTTTCATTCATATGCCGTACCGCCGCTAAATTGACCTCATTTTCCAAAATCGGGAGTACCTGATGCCGCAGTTTATTCCTTGTATACGCAGTCTCTAAATTGGTCTGATCGATACAGTAATCCTGTCCCAGCCCTTCTAAAAACTGCTCGATTTCCCGACGTTCCAGACAAAGCAGCGGGCGAATCCATACCCCATTTACCGGACGAATTCCACACAACCCATGCAGTCCCGTTCCCCGCGCTAAATTCCAAAGCAACGTCTCTGCATTGTCATTTTGATGGTGTGCCAGCGCAATACGATTTCCTCCATATTTTTCCAGAACACTCTGAAACGCCTCTCGGCGTACCTCCCGACCTGCTTCCTCAAGAGATTGTTTCCGTTTCCCAGCAATTAATTCCAGATCTACCCGAAAAATTTCCAAAGGAACCTGATATTTTTCACACAGCTCCACAACAAATCGTTCATCTGCATCCGCGTCCTCTCCACGCAAACCATGATTGATATGCACCGCCGTCAATGAAAATGCTTTTTGTTTCTGCAGCTTTAAAAGCACGAAAAACAGGCATACCGAATCTGGCCCGCCCGATATACCTGCAACTACATGATCTCCATCTTTTATCATCTGATATTTATCTATATATGCATTCACTTTATCTATCAATTTCATCATATGTAAACTATACTCAATTTTCAGTAAAAATGCAAGGCATCACTTTTCCCAGACGCCCACAACCAATACAGTCATATCATCCTCCGGCTCTTTTCCGGTCCAATTGAGCACCTGCTGCAAAATATGATGCGCCATTTCTTTCGGATTAATCATCGCGGTTCCCTGAATAATTGTTTCCAAAAGTACATCCTGTTCCCCTACCGGAAGTGCATCCAACACTCCATCTGTAACCATGATCACAAAATCTCCATCTTCCAGTTTTCGAATAACAGAATCCAGTTCCAATTTATGTACAACCCCGATTGGAAGACTCGTCGAGCTAAGGTGTTCCACTTTTCCACCATGTTTAATAAATGTTGAAGAAGCGCCTGCTTTAATAATCTCACACGTTCCCGTATAGAGATCAAACACACTCATATCCACTGTCGAATAATGGATTTCTTCCCTTCCTAATACCAGTGTAGTATTAATCATTTGAATGGCTGTCTTCTCCGGAAATCCAGCTTCCAGCAATTCTTCCAGAAGTTCAATGACCAACGTACTTTCCTTGCACGCACGCTCACCGGATCCCATTCCATCGGACAACGCTGCACTCTGTCTGCCTCCCGGAAGATCCATCATCGTAAAATTATCCCCGGAAATCTTGCAACATCCCTTCCCAATCCTTGCCACTCCCTGCAACGTATAAAACGCAGGTCCTTCCAAGCAGATCACCGTCACATACTCTTTTCCCAGCGTCTGAAACGGATTGCCCTCGGCTATCAGCCGATGCCCGGTGATCCATGAAATTTCTCTGCAAATCTCCTGAAACGTCACACATTTTTCCTGGATTGCCCTTGCGGTAATATGGACCTCGTATTTTCCTTCTCTATTCAGAAAAAAATTGGTATACAGTACCCTTACGCCCTTTCTCTTTAATCCGGAAACAATCTTTTTCTCCATTCTCTCGTCTGTAAACATACTTTTTTCCAGTTCCCGAGTAGTCACCCTCAGCATTTCCGCAAACGTGTCCATTTGAATCGCACATCCTTCCCGACTCTGAACAATCCGATTCACCCACATCATATTTTGTCTTGCATCATGAAATGCCTCCAGCATCTCACGCAAAAACCGCGGCGCCATCAAGCATCTCTGCTGCAATTTCCGTTTCGTCTCCATATTTAGTTCCGTTCCGTAATGATCTGTCGCAGACAGGATTTCATATCCCATCTGATACGTATGTACAAAATTCTCCCCCCAGCACCAGCTGCATTTTTCACACTGTTCGCATACCCTCTCTTTTACACGGTCAAACATCCCATCTACTTCTTCACCTGTAAATGCTTTCTTCTTTTCCTCCATCAGCAAAAACGTCTGCGACAATTGTTTCACCGAATCTGCAAATCGTTCAATCTGCGCTACATACGGACTTGTATATAACGCCTGTCCCTTATCCATTTAGCATCCTCCTGTTCTCCTTCCTACTCCACATCAAGATGTTGCCTTCGATACTCAAAACAGTCTACCGGAATGTTTTATCGCATGCATAGCAACAAAAAAAGAGAAACTTCCGGGTCTGCTCCCAAGTTTCTCTTTTGTATATTCCTTTATTTGATTGTCTGCCCTACTGCGCCGGCTTAAAGATGATCTCATTTGGATCTACCAGTCCGAGCTTATCCTCTGCCACATCCTTGATATACTCATCTGTCTTCACGTACGCTTCGTATTCTTCCACTTCTTTCGCACGCGCCTTCTCTTCCTCAATCTGTGCCTTCAGTTCTGCTTCCTGTTGCTTGTATACCTTATTCTTACGATACAGATCTACTGCATTCACAGATAATGTACCAGTCAGTAAAATCAAAATTGCAGTAATGACCATAACACTTCTCTTATGCTGTCTCAATACCGACGAACGCTTGCGTACACGCCGCTCTGTCGGATTTTTCTTTCTCTTTTCGTTCATTTAAACTCACCCATTTAATTAATCCCTTTTATAAGCTCCCCTTGCTTATCATATCTATTCTATCGGGTTTCCCCCCGTTTTTCAAGGCTTTTCTTCCATTTCAGAAAGAGTTTTTTTAGTGCTTTTTTTACAAAATATGCGGTTCCGTTCCCGCATACAATACCTAGTACAAAAAACCATCGTACGCTTCCATATGTTGTATAATACATTTGTCGAAACACATACGCACTCATTGCTAGCCAATAAAAAAGATCTTCCATATTGACCGCCGCAACAGAATGCGGAATCAATTTACGAAATAATTTCAGCCACTGATAGCATAAAAAGGTCACAACCCCGGTCAGCCCTGCATAAAGAAAGATCATTGCTTCATTTCCAATTCCAAGCATCATATCCCGGACCTACTTAAACAATCTGGAAAAGAAACTGTCTCCTTGCCGCCCCGGCTGATGCTCCGCACTAGAATACGCAAAACTATCGATATTCCCAGACAAATCCACCTCGCCCTTCTCTACATTCAAGCGGTTCACATGCAAGTCCGTTCCTTTTACCATCAGCATCCCTTGCTCCGTTTCCAACAATATTTCATTCAGATCAAACGAAAGTACATCCAACACCCCAGTGACCATACTTGTTCTTCGATTATTTACAACCAACTTATGCATTTTTGCAATCTGTCGTTCCTCCATCCAGATTCTCCTTTCATCGATACACGAACTTCTTTATCCTCTGCATCACATATATATGAATAGGAGCATCCGAATATTACAGGTAGCGGAATAGATCTTTTGCCTCTTCTTTTTTCGTCGTATCCTGCAGATCCAGCACTTCCACCTTCACCGTCTTTGTGCCAAACTGAATCTCGATAATATCTCCTACCTTCACCTTTACCGATGCCTTGGCAACCGTTCCATTCACAAGAACTCTCCCTGCATCACAAGCCTCATTCGCCACTGTTCTCCGCTTGATCAAACGGGATACCTTCAAAAACTTATCCAGTCTCATATCGTTCTCCTCTTTTATGCTCGTATTGGGGCGGTCCCAAAGTCATTCAACCACCATCGTGCAAACACAGGTGATTTCAGAACTTTTGCCCCTGGTATCGTCTATATATAACAGAAAAGCAGGGGAACCCCCTGCCTCTTTGTTATATTAAATTCCACTGAACTCAAAAACATTCAAGTCTCGTCTTCGAGGCTTTGCAATTATGCATTCACAGCATCTTTCAGAGCTTTACCCGCTTTAAACTTCGGCGCCTTGCATGCAGCAATTTTCATAGTCTTTCCTGTCTGTGGATTTCTACCCTCTCTAGCTGCTCTTTCAGATACTTCAAATGTTCCGAATCCTACAAGCTGAACTTTCTCGCCGTTCTTCAGTTCTTCTGTAATAACATCTGCAAATGCTTTCAGAGCTTTCTCTGCATCTTTCTTAGAAATTTCTGCATTCTCTGCAATTGCTGCGATTAATTCTGTTTTGTTCATGGATAATTTCCTCCTCTTTATTATAGTCAAATACTTTCTATTCTAACAGAATAATAAAGGCCTGTCTTCGCACACGGGCACGACCCCACCTTTATTTTCTGTTATACCTGTTCCATGCATTTTTGTCAAGAGATTTCCTTGTTTTTAGCGGATTTTCCGGCATTTTTCAAATATTTTCAAAACACTGCATCCAAAAACCGCAGCTTTTCTTCGGACTGAGCAATTGTAAGGCGAAGCTTTTCTACATTTTTCTCCGGAATCCAGGCTTTATTCGAATGATAATATGCGCTGGCTATCTTCCAGAATTTTTCCGGATACAGCAGCTTTAACACCAGATATTCCCGCTCCGCCTCTTCCAATTTCCGAACTGCGTGATACGACTCTAAAATCCTTCTCCCCAATTCCGTATCCCACTTATGCTTTTCCATCACTTTTCGCAAAAAATAATACAGATCCTGCACCTGAACATCTAACCTGGCATGTTCAAAATTTGTTGTCGCCATTGCGTCCGCCCCAGAATTTCCCAGTATCAGAACATTGTGATAATTATAGTCTCCATGCACTAAATATCCTCCCCCGATACTCTTCTGATATAACAAATCATAATCCGATGTTTCCAGCCGTCTCAGTGCCTGAACCGCGTATTGAAACATTTGTTCAAAATGCTTTAGAAACAAATATTCAAAGTTCCCCTTATTCACCTTGTTTCTCATAAAGCTCCGTACCTTTTTCAACTCACGGTTATGGCTTAGAAACTCCTCCCGCAAATGTCTCCCCCGCATCGGTACTTCCCCGTCCTCCGACTCCGTCCACCGCATTTTCTGATGCAGCACCGCAAGATTTTCCACCGCTGCCAGCACATCCTGCTGTTTGCGCACATCACACTCTCGGCCGTAAAACCAACGTTTCAGCATATATCTGGTTCCGTCTCTGGAGGTACTGATAAACGAGCCCTCCTCCGTCGCAACGGGAAGATCTACATTGGGATATCCTTCTTCTTCCAATTTACAGAGCATCTTATACATGAAAGGGGCACGCTTATCGGAAACTCTCGTTTCTTTTAATACCATTGTCCCTTCATTCGTATCGCAAAAAAACGCACCCCTTATTTTATGGGTGCTTCTCACTTCAATGTCATAATGCTCCAGAATTTCTAATTCATAGTCTCTCATGGCTGCCCCCTGCCTTTACTTAGTTTTTATCTCCGTTCTAATCTATGAAGTGGGCAGCCTGAGTATGCTACAGACCTAACTTTTCTTTTACATATTCACACAAGATTTCTTTTTTGTTACACTCTGGTTCATCAATGACCCATTCTAACAGTTCATTGAGCATATTTCCCAGTTCTCTTCCTGGTTTCATTCCAATCGCCATCAGGTCTTTGCCACTGACAGCCAAACCTCTCAATGTTACACAATCTTCTCGAATCAACGTTTCCTGATAAATCTCCCGCATGGCAATGATATTCTCAATCTTCTCGCGTCTGCGATAAGGACTCTGCGCCTTTACATCCGCCATGCGCACTGCCAGATAATAGGGAAAGAGATCAACTCCGATTCGGTTCATAGCGCGCCGCACATTTTGCGGAGTTGCTTCAATCCGATAATCATGATAACACACAAGGCGAGTGACCTTTTTCACTGTATCATTGTCAAACTTTAACCGCCTCATGACCGAACGGGCAATTTCCTCACTGACAAGCGCGTGTCCTTTAAAATGGTCCCGTCCTTTTTCATCAGTCGTTCTCATAGCCGGTTTTCCCATATCATGGAACAACATCGTCAAACGTAGGATCTTATCCCGCTTTACATTTTTTAATGCATGTACCGTATGTTCCGCCACATCATATTTATGATGCGGTGTGTTCTGTGCCACGCCTTCCATGGCATCCCATTCCGGCAATATCACTTTGGTAATCCCCAGCTCATAGGCATCCCGAATCTGCTCCGGATGTGGAGAAACCAATAGTTTTACAAGTTCTGTCTGGATTCGTTCCGCACTGATTTTTTCCAAAGTAGGAGCCAGTTCCCGTATCGCATCAGCCGTTTCCGGCTCAATCGGGAATTTCAGCTGTGCCGAAAACCGCACCGCCCGCAAAATCCGCAGTGCATCCTCTTGAAACCGTTCCTTCGGTTCTCCCACACATCGTATTAGATGGTGGTTCAGATCCTTCATTCCACCAAAAACATCTACCAGACGTACTTCGTCATTATATGCCATTGCATTAATCGTAAAATCTCTTCGCCGCAGGTCTTCTTCCAGTCGATTTGTAAAAATAACCTCTTTCGGATGACGGCTGTCTTCATACATCCCATCAATCCGGTATGTGGTCACTTCAAAACTATCTTTCCCCAACAGAACCGTTACCGTTCCGTGTTCAATTCCCGTATCTACCGTTCTTCTAAACAGCTTCTTAATCTCTTCCGGTTTCGCAGAAGTTGTAATGTCCCAATCTTCGGGCCTTCTGGCAAGAATTGAATCCCGGACACATCCGCCGACAGCAAATGCCTCATATCCATGCAGCTGCAAATTATTGATAATCATTGTCACTTTTCTCGGCAATGTAATTTTCATCAAACTTCATCCTTCCATTTTTGCATCATGTTTCGCTCGCGTGTTTGGCAACTAAATATTATAACCTGTCTAGGCTGTTCCCTCAACCATTTTAACGCAGATTTTAATCTTTTTTCATCATAAAATACAAATGCATCATCCAAAATCACCGGAACATCCTCCTCGAATAAGAGACTTAAAGCAGCCATACGAAGGGAAAAATAAATCTGCTCCATCGTCCCTCGACTCAGACGCTCAACCGGAATCCTCTGACCCTCACTCAAAATCGCAAGTTCCAAATCTTCTTCCACCAACAATTGTGTATATTTTCCCTCAGTAACTGCACGAAGGATCTCAGATGCCACCTGATTCAACCGTTTCCCAAAATCCTGCGCCAGCTCTTCAGCAGTCTCTTGGATCCGCCGCTCTGCCAGCTCCAATGCCTGCCGCCTTTCTCTTTGTTTTATTTCTTCGACAGACTCTAAATCCGTCTCTTCTATTTCTCCCAGCAAATTTTGAATCTGAAGTTGCTTTTCCTTCTCTTCTTCCTGAATCCGTTCCATCTCCCACTGATGTTTTATCCACGTGGGTTCCTCTTCCGGAACACGTTTTCCACACTTTCGCAAACCCATAACCCCACATAAAAAGACCAGCGCCGCAACCCCTGCACTTCCAACTCCCCAGACCGTTTTCCCCAGCACCCACACTGCTCCGCTCACCGCTGCAAAAACAACACCTGTCAGAAGAAGTACCAGACTCATCTTCCGCAAAATATTCTCGTCTTTCCTACTTCCATCCGGCCGCTTTTCGATCGCCTGCTCTCGTTCTTTCCGCATCGTCATTTCCACTTTTGCATAAGCAGCCTCCAACTGTCTGCATTCCTGTTCCACAAACCGCTTTCGCTCTTCCAGACGATTCCGTTTCTTTAATCGTTCTTCCCGATGCATTTTCAAAGTCTGCTCTGTCTGTCGTTTTTTATTCTTCAAAATATCCAGTGCCTTCTGCAGCTGCACATCCCCTCCGCCGGTCTCATAATAATTGGCAGCAAAATTCTTTAATTCCACCGCCAATCCCTGCCCCGGTCTCGCAGTAAGCTGACCAATTGCAGCCGTATTTTCAAAAACAGCAGCAGTCATCCCGCCCAGAAGCATCTCCAGATCCCCGTTCTCTACCGACAATTCTTCTCCATCATTTTCACAAATCAGAGAAACCCGTTTTGTATACCTATCAAACGATCTCTCCAAACGAAAAATCCTAGTTCCGCAGCGAAACCGCATCATTCCCGCATAATAATTGGGATTCTCCCATGGCTCATATCTGCTGAAATCATCTCTTCCGGCAGCTCGCCCCCGGCCACGCTCCATTCCAAATAGCATTGCTTTTATAAATGCATATATCGTCGATTTTCCATATTCGTTTTCCCCATAAAGTACTTGTACATGCTCAGGGAAATAAATATGTTTATCTGTAAACTTTCCAAAATGTTTTAAATGTAATTCTAAAATCTGCATCCTGTCTCTTCCTGCCCTTATTCTCTCCGACTCTCCATCAGCGCCTGCACCCCTTCGTACAATGCTTGCTCCTCTACACTTCCAGCTTCACAATAAGCAAACTTCCTAATATAACATCCAATTAAATTTTCCTTATTCTTCTCCTGTAACACCGCCAAATCATAAGCCACCTTTGTCTCATCAAGTATTTCCAGAACATTCCCACTCACCTTCAATCCTTCCGGATCAATCCAGAGATCAGCGTCACGAAATCCTTTCACAATAAATTTATACAGGTTTTCCTTTCCTTCTTCCTCTATAATTCTACCAATCCATGACCGTATACTCCCCATCGTCATCTGAGGCGTGATTTCCAATTCCATCTGCCGATACTCTCGTTTTGCAAGCGGAACAAAAGAAACTTTCACAGCATGTCCCCTGATTTCTCCTCGTATAAACCCATGCTTACCAGTATCATTTCGATCAACAGGCTCCAATGCACCAGCATATACTGCCTTTTGAGGAATAACTTCCTGTGGTTTATGAATATGTCCCAAAGCAATATAATCAAATCCGGAAGACTCTAACGCACTTCGGCGAATCGGAATATGCTTTTCATCACCGCCATGCGCCAACAAAATTTCATGTTCCGCAACTTTCCCTGCCCGAATCCGATCATATCTCGGCTCCCGTATTTCTCTTGTATCATAGCTGAACCCATAAACTGCCGTATTTAAATCTTCCAAAAGAACATAATCCATTTCTCTGTCCGATAAAAAATACACATTCTCATTCCAGGAAAACGTCCGATAATAAGAGCCATTTGCAATATAATCGTGATTCCCCGCAATAAAGACAACCTTTGTATGCGTCAATGATTCAAACAGATAATTCGCTTCCTTCAGTTCCCGCAAAAGTGGCTGCCTGTGAAACAAATCCCCTGCAATTAACAAAAGATCTGTTTTTTCCTGTTCACAAATAGAAATCACCTTTCCAAATGTATCCCACAATTCCTGTGGCCTCTTGCCACTATACGCCGTTCCGGCATCCGGCTCTGCTCCCAGATGCACATCTGCAATATGAATAAATCTCATCTTCTTCTCCATTTGAAACGAGGGTATCACAAAAGTTGATTCAAAACCAACTCTGGACACCCTCGGTTACTCATCTTTCCTTCAATTACAACTTTATATCATTCGTGATATTATAATTCGCAGTTATTCACTGTTCTCGGGAATGGAATAACGTCACGAATATTAGCCATACCAGTCAGATACATTACACATCGTTCAAACCCAAGACCAAAACCAGCATGGCGTGTAGAACCAAATCTTCTCAGCTCCAAATAGAATCCATAATCTTCTTCCTTCAGCCCCAGTTCCTGCATTCTTGCACGAAGCTTCTCATAATCATCCTCTCTCTGGCTTCCACCGATGATTTCACCGATTCCCGGAACCAAGCAATCCACTGCTGCTACTGTCTTGCCATCTTCGTTCAATTTCATGTAGAATGCCTTGATTTCCTTCGGATAATCTGTAACAAAGACCGGACGTTTATAAACCTCTTCTGTCAGATAGCGCTCGTGCTCTGTCTGCAGATCGCAACCCCAGTATACTTTGTATTCAAACTTGTCATTATTCTTTTCCAGAATCTCAATTGCCTCTGTGTAAGTCACTCTTGCAAAATCGGACTCCACAACATTTTTCAGACGAGCCAATAACCCCTTATCCACAAAAGAATTAAAGAAGTTCATTTCCTCAGGTGCATGCTCCATCACATAATTGATCACATACTTTAACATTGCCTCTGCCAGTTCCATATTATCTTCCAGATCTGCAAATGCAATCTCCGGCTCAATCATCCAGAACTCTGCTGCATGCCGGGTTGTATTGGAATTCTCTGCACGGAAAGTAGGGCCAAATGTATAAATACTGCGGAAAGCCTGTGCATAAGTCTCTCCATTCAACTGTCCGCTTACAGTCAAGTTAGTCTCTTTCCCAAAGAAATCCTTGCTATAATCTACACTTCCATCCTCATTCTTTGGTGGATTCTCCATATCCAGAGTAGTCACACGGAACATCTCTCCGGCACCTTCACAATCACTACCGGTAATCAACGGAGTCTGCACGTACACAAAACCTCTCTCCTGGAAAAACTGATGAATCGCATAAGCAGCCAAAGAACGTACACGAAATACAGCCTGGAATGTATTTGTTCTCGGACGAAGATGAGAAATCGTTCTAAGATATTCAAAACTATGACGTTTCTTCTGCAGCGGATAATCCGGCGCTGACGGTCCCTCAATTACAACCTCATCCGCCTGAATCTCAAATGGCTGCTTCGCCTGCGGTGTTGCTACCAATGTACCTGTAACAATAATTGCTGCGCCTACATTCTGCTTAGATACTTCTTGAAAATTCTCCATAGAATCATGATACACTACCTGGAGTGTATCAAAATAGGAACCATCATTTACCACAATAAATCCAAATGTTTTTGAATCACGAATACTCCGAATCCATCCTCCAACGGTAACCTTCTTGTCAAGGTACTGCTCTCTGTTCTTAAATAATTCACGAACTGTTGTTAATTCCATTTCTCTTACTCCTTTATTTTATTGCATAAAACCTCATGCATATTATCAGATTTAATACTTGTTTTTTATTATAGCACTATATCAGCAGGAAATACAATCCCCGTTTGCCTTCTTTGTTATGCAAAATGATGCCAAGAAAATTCTCGGCACCATTTCTCATAAGAACATTATTATTTCATTTTCTTTCTTCTAAATACAACAACTCCTGCAAGAATGGCTGCTACAGCAACTCCCGCGATTGGGAACAAGACATTTGCAGCATCCCCTGTCTGTACAGCACCTGTGTTATTTCCAGAAGCTTGATTTCCATTTCCACCATTTGGTTTTACCGGTTTTTCCGGATCTGGATTCACTGGTTTTTCCGGGCTTGGATTCACTGGTTTTTCCGGATCTGGATCGACCGGTTTTTCCGGATCTGGATCAACCGGCTTATCTGCATCTTTTGCAAATTCAACGGAAATCTCATGATTTCCCTCTACATTTTCAAATGTATAACTTGTCTGTGGATCAACTTCTTGATCATCCACGATTAATTTTTCCACATGATATCCTGTATCTGGTGTAATTGCAAATGTACGTGAAGAACGATTATATACTTTTACTTCACCTTCCGGAGCAATCTTTCCATTTTCGCCGGCACTTGCTGTAATCGTAAATGTTGTCTTAATTTCAGCCAACTTATCCTCAATCTCTTTTACAGCTTTTTCAATATCATCCTGTGCATCTGCAGTTGTCAGATTTTTTGCTTTTCTTAAAATCTTACGCAAATCTGTCAGAAGCTCCTTTGAATATTGATCTTTCTCCTCAGAAGCAAGAAGCGCTTCAACCTCTCCAATCTTTGTATTCAATGTTGTAAGGTCAGATGGATTTGCCGGAGTTTTTAACTTAATCTCAAATTTATCAAGCTGTGGTCCTTTACCTGAATCCGGCGCTGTCAATACAAGAGTACCTTCACCAGCTTCTTTTACTTTCAAAGTAAATTTCACTGTTTTTCCATTTCCTTGTGCTAAGGCATCTGTCTGACCTTCTTCGATTTTATTTCCTTCTTCAGTCCATTTTAATTTATTTACTGTAGAACCACTGCCGTAAGTCAATGTTACTTCATACTCTCCTGCCACATCAGCACGATAAGCATATTTTACCAAATCCTTCTGCGCAAGACAGTTTACAATATTTTTCTCTCCACTTCCACTTGCCCAATCTGCATGACCAAGAGCCAAATCCCAGTTTGGATCTGAATCAGTATCATCACTATTAATTAGTTCTGTTGCCAATTCTGCTTCTAACAGTTCCACAGCTTCTGTTTTTGCCGGGAAGATAAATGGACTTTCTTTTGTATAAACCGCAGTACGAGCCACAAGTCCTTCTTTTGCTTCTTTCAACTTCTCATAAGCAGCCAACACATTTTCTGCCGGTGCTTCTTCATCAGCTAATACATCCAGTGCCTCTTCCAAAGCTGTATTAAATGCATCCCATCCTGATTCATATCCATTTTGAGTTCTTCCTTCACACTCTTCTACCAATGCTTCTAACTCTCCACGATATCCATCCAGGTCTTTGATTGTAACACGAGCCTCGCTGCCCAATCCTACAACCGGTTCATTACTTGTCAGCTCTAAAGTAAAGTCTTTATCGCCTTCTACTTCAGTCACACGATTTGCATGTGCCGCTTTTTCAATTGTCTTCTCTGTTTCACCTTCTTCAAATGTAACAGTTGTAATTAATCCTGTATCAAAATGCTTTTGAATCGCTGTTCCTGGGTTCGGTGATAACAATGCTGTAATCTTACCTTTAGAACCACCTACACGTTTAATTTTAACAGCCAAATCACTGTCTTCATTCATTGTGTAAGCTTTATTTTCAATCTCAAGCATTCCCTTTTCGCCATTATTAATTACATAAGCAGCTTCCACACCAATTGCTTTGTTTGTCTTTGCCACCAGTTTCAATGTATGCTCTTGATTTGACAAATTATCAGATTCAAATATAACAACTCCTGTTTCTCGCGGAGATTTTGTTGTACTAATCGTTTGAACGGGCTTTGCCATATCATCAATATAAACATCTGCTTCCCCATGGTTCGGATCGACTGTTCCCATCAAATAAACCTTTGTTCCAGTAAATTTGTATGTAAAGGATGCATTTGCCTGATTTGAATACGTATTCTTACCATTGATATACTGAACCCCTGTTTCTGGATTCCATCCTGAACTAAATTCAAACTTCTCTGTATCACCCACGCTGGTCACTGTCATTCCCTGTGGAGCTGTACCGCTTAACTGGAACGCCTTACTAGCTTTGTAAACACCAATTTCACTGAGCATCGGAACTTTTCCTTCCGGTGTTTCCACAGTGATACGTACCTGTGTTGCAGAAACCGGATTTGTTCTTACAAGTCTCTTTGCTCCAATTGTTACTCCACTCTTCAGCTCCTGCCATTGAGCATCATCAGTTGCTTTATATTCTACTTTATATTTGTTAATTCTCTGTCCCTTCTGAATTGCCTCTTCAATAGAAACAACATCAAAATTCTTTGGTGATTTCCATTTAACAGTCAGACTTCCGCTCTTATTACCTTCATCGGTTGTCCAATATGTAGCATCATCACCATCAATTGCCTGTCCTGGTTTAAACGCTGCATCATTCCCTCTTACATTGCTTGCAACAACAGTTGCATCCTCAGCTTTTGCAAGATTTGTTTTGAATGTCTGCTGAATATTCTGACCAAACTCCTGCACTCTTTTCAGTGTTGGAGCATCCACTTCACTATCTGTGTTCAATGGCACATTTAAAAGTAATGTAGCATTGTGTCCCACAGAATTAAAATACATTTCTGATAATTGTTTCAAACTCTTTGGATCTTTCTTATTCTCACCCCAGAACCATCCAGAAGTAATTCTGGCGTCAGCCTCCGGAACTGTCCATTGATTTCCATTTTCAAATCCTACAGAGAACTTTCCATTCGGATCTCCATTTGGTTTCTGATTTTGTGAATGTAATAATTCATCTGCACCTGTTTGTGGATTTTTCTGCCTAATTGACTTTGACCATGTATTTTCATCTGCTAATCCATCTTCATTTCCAATCCAACGAACTGTTGTATGAACGCCTGCACCAAATAATAAACAGTCGGCTTCCTGTTTGGCTTCTTTTCCTTCATACTTCTGAATTGTATTAAACCATCTTTCAAAATCATAAACCTGCTTGTAAGGACTATTATTTGCACCATCCATCCAAACTTCTACAAAATGTCCAGCATTTCCATATTTCTCATTACTCAAAATCTCTTCCAGCTGATTATTGTAGTATATATTATAGTCATCTTCTGATAACGGTTTACTTTCTTCTCCTGGATTACGGAATCCAAATGATGGCTCATGGAAATCCCACGGGGATAGATACAATCCCATATCCATTCCTTTTTTCGTACATTCTTCAGAAATCTCTGCCAGAATATCCCCTTGACCATCTTTATACTTTTTCACACTACCCATATCGTAGTCTGTGTAATCACTCTGCCAAATACAAAAACCATTGTGGTGTTTTGCAGTGATGATCAATTTGCGAAAACCTGCATTCCACAATTCATCAACCAACTGTTTTACATTGGTTTCCTTTCGAAGTGGAAAAATTTCATCAACTGGCTTTCCGGCATAAATATCTTTACCGCCAACCCAGCCCCATTCTTCTCCACTAAATGTGTTCGGTCCGAAATGACAAAATGCTGCCAGCTCATCTTTCTGATACTTGTACTGGTTTGCATCAGGTACACATTCATCAGATTCTGGCTCTGCTGTACCCGTTGTAGTACATTGCGCATCTGTGACCTCTGTCTCCGCTGCAGATACTCCGCCCTTAATAGGAGCCGCAAGACCTAACAGCATAGACGCGCTTAAAGCCATCGACAATAGCATTGCTACGCTTTTCCTTTTCATAAACTTTTTCTCCTTTTTCCCTATTTTTATACACATACAACTTTACATCAATTTTGTCATACGATTCAATGTAATATTTTCCATTTTTTATTCATTATTCTCTCTATTGTTATGTCACCTACTTCAGCAACGAATCCTGCTTTTGGCTAATTCGTCTTTTATCAAACAATCCACATATTCTCTGTTACATTACTTTACTTGATTTTCTCATTTCTCTATGCTAAACTATTACCTGTTACAAAAACCCGAAAAACAAGGTCTTATAAGGGTTTCGCCGATTTCCGGCGTAATTGGATGTTACAAAAGACATCACCGATATCTTTTGTAACCGCTTAGGCGCGTGTGTTCGTGACCTTCCACACGTAAAACAAAACTAAAGGAGAAAACAAAATGAAAGTATCAAAAAACCTCAATGTGCTGTTCATGGCACAAGCAGCAATGATTGCTGCTATCTACGTAGTTATCACACTTGTATTTGCACCATTCAGCTATGGCGAAGTGCAGGTACGTCTGTCAGAAGCGCTGACAATTCTTCCGGTTTTTACTCCGGCTGCAATTCCGGGACTTTTCATCGGATGTCTGATCAGTAATATTTTAGGCGGATGTATCATCCCAGATATCATCTGCGGAAGTCTGGCGACACTGATCGGAGCAATCTTCACGTATTCCCTGAGAAATCAAAGCAAATACCTTGCACCGGTTCCACCGATTTTAGCAAATGCACTGATTGTACCATTTGTACTGCGTTTTGGTTACCAAGTGCCCCTTCCGATTCCATTCATGATGCTAACTGTCGGAATTGGAGAAATCATCTCCTGTGGATTATTAGGAATGATTCTTTATACAGCACTTCATAAATATCAATCCGTAATTTTCAGAACTGCATAACAAAATATACGACATAAAAAATGCGGCTGGCCTCACTTGGTCAACCGCACTTTTTATTACTCTTATTTACAATATCCAATAAACGCATTCCCACTTCCAGAAAGCATTTCATTCATTTCATCCTGCATCACAGTATGCATTTCCCCATCATCCGGATTCACATACGTCACCGTATCCATTCCATACCCTGTCAGTAAAATCGCATGACTGCTGTCTGTCATCGCAATCACCGGCATTCCTTTATTAATAATATACAAAACCTGACTCAATGTGCACCCGGTCAAATCCATCCGGTTTGCACCAAATTGTTCCATATATTTTACACATGCCTCATAAGAAGATTCTCCTTCGGTTTTTGCAAACGCTTCCGTATCTGTATAATATTCCAGATCCCGATTTCCTTTTTCCCATACATATGCCTGCTCTGACGAAATTACAACACCGGAAATCTGCTCTGCCTTCTGAATTGCATATGCTGCTTTATCATATACGCCTACCAATTCTCCAACACCATAAACATAATATTTATTCGTCTTTTTCTTATCGTCAAAAGAAATCGTGACCGCATCATCCACACTCACCAATTTCGGACGTAAAATACGCAAGGTTCGATCTTTCATCTCTTCCTTCAAAACAAGCTTTTGCTGTCGTTCCTTTCTTTTCGAAGAAAATGTTTCCAACGACACCCCACGATCTTCCCGTTCTTCATTACTTGTAATATAATCTTGGCTGCTTCCTGTATAAATCTCTCCCGATTTCGTTACACGATTAATCGTCACCAAATTCTTTTCCACAAGAATGTCCGAAATATATACTCCCTCTTGCGAATATTTCTTCAAAGACTCATTAGAGGCTCCAAAAATTTCTAATTCATACATCGGAGTCACATCTTCTCCCGAAACTGTTGTTCCCTGATCATCTGTCCGCAAATATCCACAAATAAAATCATTTTTAATAAATCCAAGCGGACGAACAGAAGCACCTTTTGGAGCTTTTACCTCATAAGATTTGCCAGTTTCAAGATTCATAACACATATTTTTTTCGACGTATTTAAATTCCCTTCTATCTGATATGCAAGCAGATGCCCATCTTCCGATGCAACATACTGGCCCTCTGTCAGTTGTTTTGCCAGTTCTTCCTGTCTACCACTCGCAACATCTACACGATATAATACTCCTCCGGCCAAAACATACAACAATCGGCTCTGCTGATTATAATATACCATTTTGCCAAGCTCATCTTTTGCAATAACAAAGGACTTTGTACTTGGTATAAAAGCAATTTCATTTACAGCATTTTTCTCAATATCAAAATAATATACATTAACTCCAACTTTACCTTCATGAGTTCCTCGGTTCATATATCCATATACCGCAAAAGTGGTACTTCCATTCTCATCCATACTGATGATACGAACTTCATGCGAATCATTTCGGCTCCGCTCATCTCTTCCTTCCGTATCAGTAAAACTAAAGACCATTGACAATTCATTAGATTTTACATCGTATGTCCATAACTCTCTCTCTTGAACAAAAGAAATCACCGTTCCCTTTTTATTAGCTGCAAAATCCACATCATCTTCTGTCATTCCGAGCAAAATACGATTGTCATCCACTGCCTGCTCATTTCCATTGAAAATCTGATTCATTGTCCGGTTATAATCCAACAAATACATCTTCTGCTGACTGCATCTGACGCGGAAAAATTCCTTCACATGAAACGTCTCTTTCTCCCCGGAATCCCCTTGACAAACAACACGATAATCTGCAAGAAGCGAAGTATACATACGATTACTTTCTTTGATGCTCCATGCCACATCTGTAGAAACTTCCGGTTTCAAATCTCCCCACTGAATATGTGTAATATCAGAATGAATATTTACCGTCTGATACGTTGTATTGTCACTCTCTTCTCCAGGCTCCAAATACTCTCCCAACGTTTCTCCGGTTCCGGTAATCGCCTTTTCATGAAAATCCTGCGCAAAAGCCAGACATTCATTTAGCCACAACCCCTTCTCCTTCTCAATTCTTGTATAGAAATAGACTGTTTCATCATTGCCCATCTCCATAACCACTTTCAAAACAGACTCTTGCGCACCTTCTGCAAATCCATCATTTAACTCCAATGCCACATTCGTTCCCGAACTATCCTTTGCCGGCTTTCTAATATAAGTCGTCTCCCCATCTAGCGAACAGACTTCATAACGAATACTCTTAATATCCTGTCCATTTCGCTGTAGATTCATTGTCAGTACTCCATCATCTGGCACTGGTGTAATCGTATCACGCATGGCTGTAATGTCCATCTCATCCGTATATCCAGTCAACATATTCATTGCCTGATTGCCTATCATAAACGATATCTGCGGCAGCGTTGGATCACTTAATCCAACTGTACGGTCAGCTGTTCCTCTATTCGTCAACAGAGAGCTTACCACCAGCGCTACAACAAAGATCAGTAGCAAAATACCGGTTTTCTTCCATATGCTTCTTTTTTTCATGTTTCAATGTCCCCTTATCTTTCATCCATCAGTTTTCCCAAAGTTGGGCTAACTTGTAAAAACTCCTCACACTTCTGAATGCATTCCAGTTTCTTTTGTTTCTCCCCCTCCGGCTGTCCTGTTTGTTTTACTGCCCGGAGCAAAATATTTTTCGGCGTATGCTCCATATCTATAAATTCCAACACCTGTACATGATATCCGGCGCTTTCCAAATATTCTGCGCGCAATCCATCTGTCACCAAAGCAGCAAATCTTTCTTTTAGCAATCCATATTTCATCACCGGTTCCAGAATTTCATTTTTCATTTGTCCATTAAGCTCATGCTGACAGCAGGGTACTGACAAAATAACCTTTGCCCCCCATCCAATAGCCTTTGCCAACGCATAATCGGTTGCTGTATCACATGCATGCAATGTCACCACCATGTCCACTGCATCTACCCCCTCGTAATCAGCAATATCACCTTCTAAAAATGTTAATTTCTCATACCCATACTTTTCTGCAAGTTCACTACAGTGGCGAATTACATCCGCCTTCAAATCCAAACCGATAATCCTAATATCATAGTGTTTGAGTTCATGTAGATAGTAATACATTGCAAATGTCAGATAAGATTTTCCACATCCAAAATCTAAAATTGTTACTTCCCTTTTCTTCTCCAACTGCGGTAAAATATCCTCTATAAACTCCAGAAATCGGTTAATCTGCCGAAACTTATCAAATTTTGTACGAACAATTTTCCCTTCCTGCGTCATCACACCTAAATCCTGCAAAAACGGAACCGGTATGCCTTCCTGTAAAATATAATGCTTCTTACGGTTATGCGAAAGATCCGAACAGTTTGCTTTTCTTCCTGCTACTTTTCTTTTCTGAATCGTTACTTTCCCCTTTTTACTGATTAAGATTGTATAGTCGTTCTCACCTGACGAAAGCTGCATCTGGCGAAACTCCCCCATCGCATGATCCATTCTCTGCACAGCTTCCATTAGAGTCAAATTTTCATGGAACACTTGTGTTTTTGTATAAGATTCGCACTGTATCATCCGCAAACCTTTTATTTCCACCGGGCGAACCTTAATCTTTAAAATTCCTTCCTTGATACGCGGATTACTGATAATCGCTTGCAAAAACTGCTCATTTAATGTCTCTTTTAAAAGTTTTTCTATTTCATTCATATTCTTATTCCTATTCAAATCTTTCTACTTATTTAATCAGCATTCCTAAATATTTTTCAAAATCTGCTCCTTCATTTCGCTGAACATTTGCCTCAGAAGAATCTTTCATTGCCTTCCAGATAAAGATTCCTGCAAGTTCTACTGTTTGAAAAATATCATCCCCTCGGGCAACACCACCTGCAACAACCGAAGCAAATAAATCCCCAGTTCCCGAAAAACTTCCTCCTATATACGGAAAAGCAGACATTACCGCCCGTTCCTTTGTAACTGTCAGATTTCCAATTTTGATAAGTTTTTCATCTTCATCCCAAAATCGGATTCCTGTAACAATCACTGTTTTACATCCGTTTGCAAGCAATTTTTCTGCAAGCATTCGAATCACCTTCGTTGTACATTCCCTACGTTCCTCTATTTCCATTGCTACTGTATGATAGTCCACATCAGTTAACAAACACAATTCCATAAGATTTGGAGTCACAATATCTGCACGCGCCACCAGTTGTTTCATATCATTGAGCAAAGCATCTGTGCAAAAAGAAAAACGTTTTCCCTCATCTCCCATAATTGGATCTACTAAAAGAAATGTCCCCGTATCTTCTTTATTATAAAAAGTTTGCAAAAAGTGAAAAATCTGCTGAACTTGTTCTTCACTCCCAACAAATCCCGTATATATCCCGTCAAAACATACCCCCATCTTTTCCCATTCTTGACGGAAGTACTCCATTTTTTCTGTATAATCATCACAGTAAAAACTCGGATATCCAGTTTGAGCACTTAATACTGCTGTAGGAAGTGGACAAGGTTGTACGCCCATGACAGAAATTACCGGAAGTGCAGCTGTCAGAGAACATCTGCCAAACCCGGACAAATCATTAATCACTGCTATCTTTTTACTCATAGTGTCCCTCTTTTCCTCAGCATTTTGTGTTATATCTATCCTTTATAGTATGCCATCTTTTTTTCGTTTTTCCAACTGTTTTCTTCATTATTCATCCAAAAGAAAAAACGGCACTGTTGATACAGGCCGCTTTTCATAAAAATTATCCTTAGGATGCATTTTCCTTCATCCTCTTAATTACTTTAAGTCTCGTGAATTCCTCACGTTCTTTTTCTTCCAATGCATTTGTGATGCTGTACACCAGATTTGTATACATTGGAATTGTGATATTTTGAAGTGCATTCGCACGCTTCTGTGTTTTCTTGATGTTGCTCGCCAAACGATAGGCTGCATTTTCCACCATAGATAACTTCACAGTCAAATCTTTTACTTTTTGAAATGCTTTTGTAGCTGCATCAATCGATTCACGCGTTGTGCTAAAAGAATACGTCGGCATTTCATTTGCAGGAGTATATTTCACATGCGGAATCTCCGTTCCCATAATGCTTCGTGTCTGAATAGTGATTGAATTCTCAATCGGGACCGTATAAGCAACCTGAGAAACCATACTGATTCCATGCTCAATATTGGCACGCTGCAGACAAGAATAAGCATACGTAAAAGTGGAATCAATTTCATTCTGAATATCGCGTGCTTCATCAATCAAATCCATCAGCTCACGAATCAGGATATTCCGCTTTTTGTCCATCAAATCATACCCTTGTTTTGCAAGAGTCAGTGAATTTTTGGCGAGCATTAAATTTCCTTTTGTGGGAAATGTACGCGGGTCCATGAAATCCCTCCTTTTATCAGTCTTCTTTTACAGTCGGCTTATAATATTTTGCCAGAATCTTCGTATCTACACGATCCAGCTCTTCCTTCGGAAGCAGTCCTAATAACTCCCATCCAAGATCTAACGTCTCTTCAATCGTACGATTTTCCGTCGGTCCCTGACCAATATAACGTGTCTCAAATTCTTTACCAAATTCTAGATACTTTTTATCAATCGGAGACAACTCATCTTCACCGATAACAGATGCCAGATTACGCGCTTCGCCAACTTTTGCATATGCTGCAAAAAGCTGGTTCGCCAGATCCTGATGATCTTCTCTTGTATATCCTGCACCAATACCATCCTTCATCAATCGCGAAAGTGATGGCAGAATATTAATCGGAGGGTAAATTGACTGTCCGTGCAGTCCTCGATCCAATACAATCTGTCCCTCTGTAATATAACCTGTTAAGTCCGGAATCGGATGTGTGATATCGTCATTCGGCATAGTTAAGATTGGAAGCTGTGTAACAGAACCATTAACGCCCTGCACAATACCTGCACGTTCATAAATCGTAGCAAGCTCACTATACAGATATCCCGGGAAACCTTTACGGCTTGGGATTTCTCCTTTCGAAGAAGAAACCTCTCGCATAGCTTCTGCAAAAGAAGTCATATCTGTCAAAATAACCAAAATATGCATATTCAATTCAAATGCAAGATATTCTGCTGTTGTTAACGCCACCTTCGGTGTGATCAAACGCTCAACAACCGGGTCATTTGCAAGGTTCAAGAACATTGCCACATGATCGGATACTCCACTTTCCTCAAATGTACGACGGAAGAAATCGGCAACATCATGTTTTACACCCATCGCTGCAAAAACAATCGCAAATTGCTCTCCAGAATTATCTCCCAAAGATGCCTGCTTAACAATCTGTGCAGCCAGCTGATCATGCGGAAGACCATTTCCCGAGAAAATAGGAAGCTTCTGACCACGAATCAAAGTAGTCAATCCGTCAATCGCAGAAATACCGGTCCGAATATAGTTACGTGGATATTCACGACGAACCGGATTCAGTGGAAGTCCATTTACATCCCTCTTCAAAGTAGATGTCAACGGTCCCAAATCATCAATTGGCTGACCAATCCCATTAAACGTACGTCCTAACATATCCGGGGAGAGTGCAATCTCCATCGGATGTCCTGTCAAACGTGTATGTGTATTGACAAGAGACATATTCTCAGATCCTTCAAACACCTGAATCACAGCCTTGTCTTCATAAACCTCTACAATACGTCCAATCTTACGTTCTGTACCATCTACGACAAATTCTACGATTTCATCGAAGAACGCGTCCTGAACGCCCTCAAGAGCAATCAGAGGGCCGTTGATACTACTTAATCCTAAATATTCAATTGACATTGTATCATTCCCTCCTTATGCATTCTTTTCCAGCACGCGCTGGTAAAATTCGTCAATATCTTTTTTGTATTGCGCAAACATTTCCAAACGATCATTCGGAACATCATACTTAATCGCAATCACCTTTTCAAAAATGTTTTCCGACTTCAACACAGACATCGGATGTCCCATGGTCACTAAAGCACGCGCTTGTTTATATAAATACAAAATTGTGTCCATCATAAGGAACTGTTTCTCCATAGAAACGCAAGTATCATCTTTATGGAATGCATTCTGCTGCAAGAATCCAAGACGGATAACACGCGCAATTTCCAGAATCAATTTCTGATCATCCGGCAAAACATCGCTTCCGATCAATTTTACGATTTCCAGAAGACTACTCTCCTGATTCAAAAGTCCCATGATCCGATTACGATAATCTACAAACTTTGGAGATACATGGTCCTGATACCACGGCGCTAAATCGCCTAAATACTCACTGTAACTTGTAAGCCAGTGAATGGCCGGGAAATGTCTTGAGTAAGCCAAGCTCTTATCCAGTCCCCAGAAGCAACGAACAAAACGTTTCGTATTCTGTGTAACCGGCTCAGAGAAGTCACCACCCTGAGGAGAAACTGCTCCGATAATAGATACAGAACCATCTGTACCATTGAGATTATGCATCATACCTGCACGCTCATAGAATGCAGACAGACGAGATGCCAGATATGCCGGGAATCCTTCTTCAGCCGGCATCTCTTCCAAACGACCGGAAAGCTCACGCAGAGCTTCTGCCCATCTTGAAGTAGAATCTGCCATAATCGCAACGTCATATCCCATGTCTCGATAATACTCAGCCAGCGTAAGTCCTGTATAGATAGAAGCTTCACGAGCTGCCACCGGCATATTAGAAGTATTTGCGATCAATGTTGTTCTGTCCATCAAAGGATTTCCGCTCTTCGGGTCAGTCAACTCACTAAACTCTTCCAGTACCTGTGTCATTTCGTTTCCACGCTCACCACAGCCGATATAAATAATAATATCTGCATCAGACCATTTTGCAATCTGGTGCTGTGTCATTGTTTTTCCAGTTCCAAAACCACCCGGAATAGCAGCTGTACCACCCTTCGCAATTGGGAACATCGTATCAATAATACGCTGTCCTGTTACAAGCGGAATAGATGCCGGAAAACGATGATGTGTCGGACGAGCCGTACGAATCGGCCATTTTTGCATCATCGGTAATTCCTTTGTAGAGCCATCGCTTAATTCCAAAGTTACAAGCGGCTCCAAAATTGTATATTCTCCATCAGGAACAACGGCTGTAACCGTTCCCTCTACATTTGGAGGAACCATACATTTGTGTACAATCGCACGTGTTTCCGGAACTTCTGCAATAATATCACCACCATGCAGGTAATCACCTACAGAAACTGTCATATGTGCAGACCATCTTTTATTGATGTCCAGTGAATCCACACTAACACCACGAGTAATAAACGCTCCACCCTTGTCAGCAATACGCTCCAAAGGGCGCTCAATTCCATCAAAAATATTATCCAAGATTCCCGGAGCCAAAGTAACAGATACCGCATCACCGGTAGCAGTCACTTCCTCTCCTGGTTTTAATCCTGATGTTTCTTCATATACCTGAACCGTTGTCATGTCTTTATCCAGCGAAATAACCTCTCCAACCAACTTTTCGCGGCCAACATAAACCATTTCAGACATACGAAATCCGGTATTGCCTTTTAAATAGATGACGGGACCGTTGATTCCGTAAATTTTTGCAGTTTTAAGCAATGCCGTCACCTCCCGAGAATAAAAATCTGTCGTATTCATTACGCAGTTGTGTTTTAAATGAGTTATCAATCAAAATATTACGTCCACGGATAACCGCACGAACACCACCGATAAAATCTTCTGCACTAATTGTCAGTCGTACCCCTGTAGCATCCTCTAGATCAGACTTTCTTTTCTCGTCTGATGGATTGATATAAATGGTCATCAACTCACCCTCCGCAAATGCAACAGCTTTGTGAATACATTTGATAAGAAAATCTTCGTAAACATCCGTTTTCATATATTCTTCAATCAGAGACAACGTCTCTTCAAATATTTTATCTTTTAATTCCTGCTGAACCTTTCCCTGTTTACGTTTCAGTTCCAGCTGGGCTTTGGCAGTGGCTTGATTCAGCTGCTGTCTGGCATTCACAGTCTCACCCTTGATACGAGTCTCAGACTGCAGCATAGCCTCCTCTTTATGGTCTTCTAAAACTTTTTCCAGAGCTGCGCGGTAATTGTCAATAATGGCATTTCCCTCTGCGCGTGCCTCCTCCATGGAGACTGCCTGTAAGTGTTCAATTTTTTCTTCCAGAGTCAAGAGGATATCCTCCCTTCTATAATTTTACTCCGATTGCTTCGGTTACGTAAGATGTGATAAAGTCCTTTTTACGGCCGGTTCCATGCCTGTCAGGAATTTCAACCAGCAGAGGCATTTTTCGTTCCAGACGGAACTGATCCAGAATATCCGGAAATTCCTTTCCAAACTTTTCCGTCAAAAGAACGATGCCGACAGTTTTGTCCTTCAGAACCTTTTCCAGCGCTTCCTTCAGTTCGCTTCGTTCATGAACGACAACACCGTCCACGCCTGCGAGACGCATCCCTGTATAGGTATCGACATTATCACTGATCAAATACATTTTCATATTACAATTTACCAAGGATCATGAAGGAGATGATCAGTCCGTACAGACATACACCTTCTGCAAGTCCTACGAAGATCAAGGACTTACCAAGTACACTTGAATCTTCACTAATTGCACCAAGAGCTGCGCTTGCAGCGCTTGCTACGGCAATACCACCGCCGATACAGGATAAACCGGTAACCAGTGCGGCTGCGATATAACCAAGACCTGTTGCCAAAGCTGCTCCGCCATCAGCAGATGCGGCATGTACTTCCGGTCCGCCGAGTAACATAATAGAAGCAATCGCAAATGCTCCAAAGAAGAAAAATGCATTTACACCAATTGTTCTTTTATAACGCTTTTTATTCTTTTCGCCAATCAGATAATATCCAAAAGGTATAATAATACTCAAAATTAAAGTTACGATAAGTACAAGTTTTGTTGTCAAAGTCATGATAAAATCCTCCTTAAACTGAAATAAAAATCTTTTGCTTTAGTGCTTTTTCGCTTTTTTTGATGTTGACTTTGTATATGGATTGAATGCACGACCGGAACCTTTGTAGAAACGACTGAACATTTCATAATATTCCAGACGAAGTACCTGAATACCAACAATCAAACCTTCCATTCCACATACGAACAGATTTCCCAGGATCACAATGATCCAGTTTGGATTTCCCTCTTCCACTCCTGCGAGCATCAATACAACTTCCATCATCGCCGCATGACTGACAGCGAAAGCTCCGATACGGACAAAAGAAAGTGTATTAGAGAAATAACTCAACAATGTTTCAAACAGTTCGAAAAATCCCTGTACAAGGAACATTGCCTTTCCTTCTTCCATTTTATCTGTACGCTTCTGAATCTTTTTCGTTAATGGTTCTTTAAATAAAATCAAAAGCAGTGGAATTCCAAACATAACAGCCATCACAATACCACCTGGCGTCTTATGTCCAGTCATAAATAATACGATTGTCGCTACAACAGAAGCATAAAATACAAGTCCGGCAGCGCCGTTGACATCAAACCATGCAGCTCCTGGATCATGGCTCCGGAGTGCATTGATAATGTGGAGGATCATCGTAAATATGATGACACCCATACCAAATGCGACTGCAACAATAAATACAGTATTTAATTTTCCAATAAACGGCAACGTCGTCATGCTGTTAATTGGCCGCAGCCACACAGCATCAATAATATCTTCGAATCCGAAAATACTTCCGAACATAAATCCGAAGAATGTAGAGAACACACCTGCTGTTCCTATAATTCCGGCAAGAGGAATCTTTTTCCAGAAATACAAAAGACCTCCAACCAGTGCTAGCAAAAGTCCCTGTCCTACATCACCAAACATCGCTCCAAAAATAAATGAATACGTCAAACCAACAAAAATAGTCGGATCCATCTCATTGTGTGCCGGTAATCCGTACATCTGCACATACATTTCAAACGGCTTAAATAATTTTGGATTCTTCAGCTTTGTAGGCGGCTCACCAAAATATGTTTCTTTATCTTCCTCGACCATGATAAAAATCTTATCATCATCTTTTGTCTCTTCTAAGAACTTCTCCACATCGTTCTCTGCCATCCAACCGCATAAAATGTAAGAATCTTCTTCATTGTCCTGCATACGTGCAGCCATTTTACGAACATCGAAATTCTTAGACATCTCTTCCAAACGCTGATGAGCTGCAACAAGCTGTGGTGCACGATCTTCCAACATCTGAAATACTTCTTTATTCAGATCATTGATCTTCTTCGTAGTTTCCTCGATCTCTTTCTCCAGCTCTCGGTATAGATCTGCCGGTGTACCATCGGATACAAGATTTAATGTAATCCGCTCAAAATGAAGAGAACGGAATACTGCATCCACCTTTAAAGACTCTCCCGGAGATACGAAATACGCTCCATACACAGAGCTTTCATCCCGCTCACCTTCTACAAAAATTGCAGTCAGATCATTCATCAGATATTTTTGCATCTTGTGATAATACTCAATCGGAATTCTTCCAAACCGGTAATTAATATACTTATAATGCAAAACATCCTGTAATTTACAATCCAATGGACGGAAAGGAGCAATATCTCTCTGCTTATTGCGGCACTCCTCAATATCCTTTTTGTAATTTTCCTTTTTCTCCTGCATGTTCAAGTAATCCGTATTCGTTCTACGAACAAGCTCAAACATTTCATCCAGACCAAGAGAATCATCCGGAGTAATATCATCCGGATTTTCCAGCAGACCAACAAATTGGTTTGCAATAGAAAGTGAATCACGATATGGATTCAATTCTACAAACGGACGAAGATTATCAACCGTTTTCAATTCAGACAGAGCAGATTCCAGCTGAATCTCATATTTTGAGAGATATTGCTCAGTCACGCGGTCGATATCATCCCGTGGTCCGGAAATATTAATAAATTTCATTTTTACAATCATTGCGTTTTACCTCCCACATAAGCCAACGTTTCGCTTGGTGACAAACCATAGCGAATACACTCTATTGCAGTGGTCAGCCTTCTTAGTTCGTCTTCCTTTAGAAATAGATAAGTATTGATCGTTGCAATGGAATAAGGATTTTGTCTCCGATCCATCTTATAAAGATGATTCAGACATTCTGAATACATCTGCTCAATGGTATTTCCGCCGGAAAAATCATAATGCTGTGCATAAGTAGTCTTCTGAAATGCAGCAATCATATCTTCCACGGTCGCAGTTTCCACAATTTCCTTGATCAATTCTGTTGAAATTTTGTAGTGGATTGGAACAAGAAGAGAATAGATATCAGCAGGAGTCATATTATAATGCTTTTTCGCTCGGTATATCCACTGTAGATTCAAAAGATCAATCTTTGTTCCACAGTCTCTTAGGTAAAGTTCCAGTTCCTTTTTGTTTTTTAGTACCTTTTTACTTTCCTTCCAGATAGTAGAAAAATAGTACTGGTCCAGTGTCAGGTCATAGTCAAACAATGTGATTGACGGTTTATCCCGAAGTCTGTTCAACGGTTCATAATATTCAGTGCCCTTCAAATTGTCAACCAGCTCATCTGTTGTACGCGACGTAATGAGCTTGTCAATTGAGATCTGAGAATACTTATCAAAAAAAGGCTTTTTATAGTTCAGATCAAAAGGCTCCTGATAATGATTGATGACGATACGAAAACAATAATTGATTAGATCAATTTCGTAACGTCTGATATAAAGCTTCAAAAACTTTCTCTGTGAAAGCGTGCAGAACTTGTAAATCTTTGAATACTCATAATAAAGCTGACGGGCTAATATTTTTTCAATATCGCCACGATGAAGCTGTGCATCATCCAGCAGATTCAATACATAGTCGTAAGATGAATTCTCTTTCAAATAAGAAACCACTTCCGGCACACTATGTAGATTTGCAATTTCTTCAAAGTTTTCTGGCCTTAACAGTTTGGCTTCCATGGCACGGACTTTGGTTACAATTCCACTGTAGCTAAGTAGAGTTCCCATAAGTTTATACCTCTGTAATCCGTTTTAATATATCTTGTGCATAGCGTGTGTGATACTCATTATACTGCCGTTGTAATTCAGTAATAGAGTCATCATTTTCAACACTCTGCTCGTTCAGCAGGGCGGATGTTCGTGTTTCAAGATCATCCCTGATCTGCTGTATCTTCGTCATTGTTCTTTCCTCTAGGTCCTGATCAAAAGCATTTCGCTTGGCACGATACTCATGATCCAAAGATTCCTTTTGCTTTTCAGCATTAGCGACAATGGCGGAAGCTGCAGATTCTATCTCGGATATTTTTTTGATAACAGATTCCATAATAACCTCCTGTCGTAGATTTTTTTAAATCATAAAAAGCACACAATCATACATTCTATGATTTAATGATACTATCATACAACTTTGTCAGAAAAAATCAACGGTGTTTATGAAAAAAAAATTGGAAATTGTTATTTTTTAGACAATATATAAAAATTTTTTGTCTCAGACCGCTTGATGGTGTGAAAAACGCATGATATTATAACAAAGAAAGACATCATAGAAAGGGAGTATATTATGCGATTAAGAAATATTCCGCGTGCCGACAGTACTTTGCAGGCACACGCATTTGTAATAAAACGACCAGAAGCACAAAAAGGATGTTGGAAAGAAGTATTCCAAAATGAGCATCCTGTTTATATTGAGATTGGAATGGGAAAAGGGCAATTCCTACTGAATATGGCAAAAACACACCCCGATATCAATTTTGTAGGAATCGAACGATACTCCAGCGTACTTCTTCGCGCAATTGAGAGACTGGAGACAGAAGAGTTTAAAGATTTGCAGAATATTCGGTTTGTGTGTATGGATGCCAGAGATTTGGAAAATGTCTTTGCACCGGGAGAGGTTAAGAAGATTTATTTGAATTTCTCAGATCCATGGCCTAAAGCACGACACGCAAAAAGGCGCTTGACATCAACGGAGTTTCTTGCCCGATACGAGAAAGTTCTTGCCAAAGGCGGAGAAGTGGAATTTAAGACAGACAATACACCGTTGTTTGATTTTTCATTAGAACAGGTAAAAGAAGCTGGATGGCATCTGATTGCCCATACGTATGACTTGCATCATAATAAAGAAATGAATCAAGGAAATATTATGACAGAATACGAAGAAAAGTTTTCTTCCAGAGGCAACCCAATCAATAAACTGATTATTACAAGAAAACAGGATTCCTGAACGGAGTCCTGTTTTTTTCATACTATATTAATAGGAAGAAAGTGTTGTGAAAATATAGAAATGAGAGGACGTATATTTATGCGAAAAAGAGGTTGGAAGTATTATATTTGCGAAAAATTGTATTGTAAACCCAAATGGAATCGAAAAATGATGCGGCTCAAAGATTCTTTTGATGATGTAATCCGCATTCTAAATCGAAATAGGTGTCAAAATGGAAGATGCAGATAGAGGGTGTGTAAAATGAAAGTAAAAGTTAATAAAGAAAATTATCAAAGAGAAGTGTTAGACTGTCAACTGCCGGTACTGGTTGAGTTTTATGCAAAATGGTGCAGCAAATGTGCAATGATGGAAGATGTGGTCGAAGAAATAGCCGAAACATACGCAGGTATTTTTAAGGTATGTCAGATTGAAATAGAAGAATCCTCGCAGCTGGCAGGCAAATTTGATGTAGGAATTGTTCCAACATTTGTCGTATTTATAAACGGAAAAGCAGTATTGTCCGCCAGCGGTCTGTTAAACCGAGAGACTCTAGTTCAGATGGTGTTGTCAAAGATCCAATAAAATTCGAATATTTTTGTCAAATACAGCTCCTGAAATCTTAAAAAAAGAGAAAAGGAGCTGTAAAAAGGACTAAGAATGTATCCTCATATATATAAATAAAATAGAAAATCAAAAAAACTTGCAAAAAAATAAAAAAATATAAAAAAAGGCTTGCATTTTTCTAAAGTATTCGATATAATATGTCTTGCGTTATCCGAGAAGGATAAACAAAATTAAACACGCGCGATTAGCTCAGTTGGTAGAGCACCTGACTCTTAATCAGGGTGTCCAGGGTTCGAGCCCCTGATCGCGCACTAGAGAATCACTGTTTTTGTGGACTTGAGAGCCACGGGGGCGGTGGTTTTTTTGTGCGTAAAATGGTGGTTTTTCGGTATTTCAACCATTGAAAAAGAAAATCAGAAAGACAGACAAGGCAATCCGGAAAACAGTCATCTTTGCCGCAGAATTGGTCGCGAATTGGTCGCAAGTCAAGTAAAAAGACCGAAATAACAGAATATCATTTACATAGACAGTATTGGGAAAAGAGATTTGTATGTTCCTGATACTGTCTTTCTTTGTAAACGTATATTATTTTTTAAATATATATAATGTAGGAAAAGAGGTGAACGGAATGTACATTAAAATTTACACAAAAAGTCAACTGATTCTTTTAAGACAGTTAAAAACATTGTTGAAAAAGAAATATCAACTTCCAAATGAGATTTTGGGTAAGGCAGAAATGATTTTGAAAGACAGGAAATTGGGAAAAAGCGGTTTTATAGCCATACTCTTAGAACCTGTCACAAATGATATAACAGGAATCAAAGATATTCTCGATTGCTATCCACGAAAACTACGTATCGGAGAAGATATAGAAGATGTATCTGTCATAGATGACGGCAACTGGTTGACAAGGCATAGAGAATGGTATCTGGATACATTAAAATTACAAGACGATGGAAGTAAGGTATATGCCATTTATTCTATGACTTTAAAAGCCTTGTACGGACCAGAACATTAACTACTCTTCTATCACAGGTGGAATGTATTCAATTAGTTCATAAAGATCACAATCCAGCACATAACATAATCTCAATAAAATATCAATATCTAAACGCTGGATTTTATTGTCCCTATAATTTCTTAATTGTGTTCTTTGCATTTCAGCACGAAAGGATAATTGATTTAAAGAGATATTTCTTTCTTTTAAAATATCATCCAAATGTATCAAGATTTTCCCATATGATTCTTGTCCAGACGGAAGATGACGTAATGGATTTTCTTTTTTCATGTGTATTTACCTCCATGAAATCATTATATTTTAGTATGCCATTAGTTGTAAGAATCATAAATATATGGTATCTTTATATATGGGTATATATAAACTCATGCAAGACATATAAAAGTTATGAAAAGGATTGACAAAAGAAAAGAGGTGAAAGGGATGTTTTATTATTGTGCAAAATGCGCCAACATTGAAAATATAAAGGCGAAAGACAATCAAGCAGTATGTAAAGTTTGCGGAAATAACATGCAGCCTGTACCGCAAGAGTATCTGATGGCAAATGGTTCATTCTTTAAATCTCAAGAGTCTAGGAACGAACTCATTCAAGCGATCGAATCTGGTGAAAACTATGATTCTGAGATAGGCGGTAACAAAGACGCAATCAGGAAAGAAAAAGACGTAAAAGAACAGGAGCGTATTGACGAAACAAATGAGAAAATGAGACAAGAGCAGTTTCACATGTCATGTCCTGTTTGTGGAAGTAAAAATGTCCAAAAAATTTCAACAGTAGGAAAGTATGCGAAAATCGGAGTTTTTGGAATCTTGGGAGCAGATGATTTAGGAAAACGATGGAAATGTAATGTCTGCGGAAGTAAATTTTAAAGGAGCGATAAAACATGGGAATTTTTGATAAAGCTTTAAAAACAGTAAAAAATGTAGGTGATAGTCTTGTAGAATCAGCAACAAATGTAGGTTCATCAGCAGGTACATCTGTACAAGACAATGCGGAATTAAATTCTTTGAAAATGCAGATTAACGTAATCGAACAGGAATTAGATGCGGCATATGTGCAGATAGGAAAGAAATATGTTGACTATGTTGTAAAGACAGGTGACATGGGAAATCTTGATATTGCTGATTTATTAACCATGATGGATCCGAAATTGACAAGAAAGCAGGAGTTAGAGGAACAGTTGGTTGAACTGGAAAAACGCATGAAACAAAATGCGGTTCTCAGAGAGAAAGCAAAAGTTGAAGCAGAGTTTGCAGAAGAGAAAACAAAGCTCGATCGTGCACTTGCAATGGATGTCATCACTCAGGATGAATACAATTTCAAAATCAGCGTTGCTAAGAAAAAAGTAGATAACTTTGAAGAAATCAGAAGAATCGAGCAACAATGTGAAATGGGTATCATCACAAAAGAAGAAAAGAATGCAAAAATAGATGCACTTACAAAATAAAGTATAAAAATAAACTGATATTCAATCGAAAGGGATGTCGGTTTATTTTTTGCTATATAATAATTGGAGAGGATTCAATGAAGAATAAAAAAATATGGATTGGAATCACAGGAGTGTTAACGGTAATTATTATAGGATTGATAATTACCGTAGCAATGCTACTGTTGAAAGATACAAAACAAGATTCTCAAACAGATGAGAAACCCGAAAAGACCGTAGAGAAAACGGTAACTGTTGATGAAAAAGAAAAATCAAAAGATGAAAAAGAACAAGCATCCTATATTTGTGAATTAGACATACCGAAAGAAAAAATTACAGAAAATGGAAATCCATATAACTTTAAAGAAGAGTTTTTAGGTTGGTATGAAAATCAATATGGAGCATTTCACTTAAAGCAAATTGACGGTGAGAATATTCTGATAGATTTTTATATACTGGGTTATAAATTTTTACAAGATTATTCTGTTGCTATTATGTCCGAAGATACTTTTGACCTTACCTATAATGAAGATAAGGCAAATGGAATCTCTTCAACCGCATATAATATTACCATAAATGAAAAAGATGGAGAAGTTAGATTTTTTATAGAAGACAGCGATTCTGCTGAACATTTCTTAGAATATTCATTGGGACAAAATCAAGGAATGTTTCAAGAATTGATGAATTATAACGATGTTAAAACAGAATTTAATCTCAAATGGTATTTCTACGGAAAATTTACAAAAACAGAGCTGCCGGAAACATATAAAGAAGTTTCAACATTTGGCGAAGAATTATATGATTTTGAAACTGGAGAATTTATAGCAGAAAACACACAACCTGTCGATAATCGAGAGATAAAAGAAAGATTTCCAAAACTTGCAAAACACTTACCACAAGAAAACTGGTATTATACAGGTGATCTTGATAATAAAAAAGAAGTTTCTCTTATTTATATCAGTACAAGTAATGAATCTTATAATGGATACACAAATTTCGGCTTAAAATTTGTATATCCGAGCGGTCGAGATGAAAGTACAAATGAGCATATACTTCATACGGCGGATGATTACCACGATGCAGATTCCTTTTCTATTTTTACTGCTTATAATATAGATGATAACGAATTTCATTGCCTTGCAAAAGAAGGACAAACCGATAGTATTATTCCTAGAGGAAAAGTAGAATCGGGAGAAACCGTGCATAGTACTAAAAAAGATTTTGTCGATCAAGGCTCGCAGACAACATCATCATCAACAAGCAAGGTTTCCAATGTCACCTTATACAGCGTATATTATAAATGTACTGTAAATGAAGACGGAACACTTTTGCTTGAATCTGATAATTTGGAAAACGTAATTCGAATATTTGATAATTATTCTTTAGAAGAAAAACAAAAATCAGAATTATATCAATCAACATCAACGAAAGCAGTCTATACCCCTGTCTCAGAAGATGAGTTAAGAGAAAAGGGTTATATTTTATAGGTAAAGTAGGTTAAAAAATGTACGCATTGATTGGACTAACGTGGATTGTGTGCGGTATTTTTGTATCTATTAAATGGTTTAACAAGGCAGAAAAGAAAATGATACGATACGGAAGTGCAATGAGACGTCTTATATTCTCCATTTGGGATTGGGTATTATATTTTATAGTATCTATGGTACTACTGCTGATTCCTTTTGCGGTAGTATTAAGCATTCTGTTTCAATGGGGATGGCTGATTCAGATTATAGCCGTCATTGTACTAATTATTATAATATACCGAATGATCGCACGAAGAAAATAAGAAACGCTTATGGGGCGGACGGCAGTTATGTCGTCCGCCTTAATCTTTATAGCAGGAGGCATTATGAAGCCATATATAACAGGAGTTATTTTAGGGATTGTCATATTCAATACCATTTATGCAAATGTAGTTTTTTGGGAGGGAATACATGAACGACAAAGAAAAAGCAATCATTAGTGGCATTACGGCTGTAATTACAATGATTAAGCTGATTGTTCAGCATAGAGGGCAGGTGAAAAAGAGAAATGTATAAAGTTTTGAAAAACACGAAAGATTTTCAGAAGACCATAAAATCTTTTGAACAGTTAAATGTTTTGAAAGAAAATAATATAACAGACAGAATCATAGCGGAATTGAACTGTCTAAACGAGATGTACGGAGAAGAAAGAGATTTAGAAAAAGACCTCGGCGGATATCTGATTTTAGTGTGGGGGAATAAAAGGGAGCAGAAAAAAGTATTCAAAAGAATTTTAGAATATCACAAACTCCGTCCAGAAGAATATGAATACATGGATAAAATAAAGGTGTCGGAATGTTCAACGATAACATTTCGGCTTTTTCTATGTTCCTCAGATTATGCAGTAGAAATTATAATAATAGAAAATGATGAAACGTGCTGAAAAAGCATGTATATGTGTGGAAATGAAAGGAGTACCATCATGGAAAATTTAGTAAAACAGAGTAGTATTTTAGAAAAGTCAGGAGTATATAGCGAAGACGGAAAACACAGATACGAACTTTCTTTGATATATAAGGGAATCAAAGGAAAAAAGATTTTAGTGATCTCGATGAATCCAGCCTCATCAGATTTAATGGTAATGGATACAACTTCTAACTATTTGCTAAATAATCTTGGAATCATGGGATATTCAGAAATTGTTGTTTGGAATTTATTTTCTGATGTATGTGTAAAATTAAAACCGTCTGACTCAACTCTTGAAGATGAAGAAAATAATAATACATATCTTGAAGAACTCTTAAAAAAGAAGAAATTTGACACCATTCTGATAGGATACGGAAGCGGATTCAATGGAAGTAAAAAGGTTGAAGAACGAAAAAAACGATTGTTTGAGATTATAAAACCGTATGAAGAGAAACTGTTTGAATTGGTAGATACAGAAGAAAAATATGCCCCTCTGAAAGATATACATCCTTTATTTGCAGGACAGCGGTTTTCTGGGAAGTGGGGATTGCGGAAATACGAGATAAAGGAAGAAATTTAATAAATTTTTAAAAGAATTGACATTTTTATCTTCCAGTGTTATAGTCTAAGTATAACTGAATAACGTATGCATAGATAAGGAAGATGGAAAACAACTGGAAATAGAGTTGAGTAAATATGGAATATTGTAAAGAAACCATAAAGATTGACAAACGACAAATAAGAATATTCCTGTATTTGGTTGATGTTGGATAGCTGAAAGCTAAATGAAGGCATTTATCAGTAAAAATGTGGGAATTAAAAGAGTACTTATCTCTGAATAGATACTATTTAGATACTGTGATGTAACTATTCGTAATTGCAATAGAGCTGTTTTGTAAGAGATGGCTTAGTTTTGTATTGCAAATTACGGGAAGTTGCATCTTTTTTTGTGCTATTTTTGCGGTAATTATAAGCACATAACTATCTAATGAATACTTTGTTGAGTTAAATATGTTCCAGAAAAGGAGGAAAAAACATGGAACAGACAAAGATAAAGTTGATAACAGTTACTAATCAGGGAAGGAAAAAAGGAGGTGAAAAAAAAGGAAGTTTATCTTTGGTAAATACAAAGAAAAATGGAAAAAGACTAATGTTTTCAGAAGAACTTCTGAATTGTTTGGAAATTAACAACGAGGTTCAGATTGGTTTTTTAGAGGATAATATCTTGGTTGTGGGCGCAGAAATTAATTCTAGTGAGCCAAAATTTAAGTTGCACAAAATGGGAAATAAGAAGGTTATTTATTTCAAAGAAATTGTAGAAATGATTGCAGAAAAACAGGGAATTTCTTTTGAAAATCGAACTACACACACATGGTATGAGCCTACTATTGAGACATACGAAGATAAACTTATTGCGTTATTTAAGCCGGAGGTAGAAAAAGATGCAGAATAGGATTAACAATTTGGGAGAATACGTTATTGATCGTTCAGTGGAAATTCGAAATGGTCAATATGGGAAATGGAATTATCAAAAAGATAAAGAACCTCGTTTCGTTCCTATGGGAACTGCAGTTTATTTGGAAAAAATTCTTATAAATGCAGATACAGCAGAAAGGACATTAATGTTAAAGTTCGCAGATGCCAAAGGAGAAGAATGTACAGTAACCATTGAAAGGAAAAAACTGACGGATGTAGGAATCATGGAATTGCTTGCAAATGGTGTTCAAGTGTCTAAAAAATCCGCTGGAACACTCATAACATCCTTGATGAATCAAGAACCAACCGCACCTTGTGAGATAAAACATACGGAATTGGGCTTTCGTAACTTCAAAGGGAAAAGAGTGTTTTTTGGAGCGGTAGGTTTCGGCATTGAAAGCCAATATAAAGGTTCAATGCTTATTAAACCAACAGGTAATTTTGAAATTTGGAAAAGTATGATTCGTACAGAAGTCATTGGAACCAATCTAGAAACGATTCTTGCAATAGCCTGTTCTGCGCCAATTGTTGATTTCTTACGGGACGAAATACATATAGGTAATGTAATAGCTTGTCTTGTGGCAGAATCATCAACAGGAAAAACAACTGCAGGTTGTTTGGGAGTATCCGTTGGGAGTAAATGTAGTTTTGCAGGGGATAGTATGATTGCCACATTCGCCGATAGCAAAAATGCCCTAATGCGTTCTATTTATTCTTCTTACCCTATGCTTATTGACGAAGGTAGTTTAATACGATACAATCCCACATCACTCATCTATGAGCTTGCCGAGGGCAAAGAAAAAGGACGATTGAGCAAAACATTAGAAAAGGCAGACTCAAGAACATTTTCTACTTCTATCTTCATGACCTCAGAAAAAAGTATCTTGAATCTTTGTGATGAAAATACAGGATTATATGTAAGATGCCTTGAGTTTGAAAATATCACGTGGACTCGTTCAGCAAAAAGTGCCGATATTATAAAAAACATTTGTGAGAATAATTATGGTTTTGTGATTCCACGTATCGGACAAAAACTTTTAGAAACAAATATGGAAGAACTGCTAAAACAATACTGGGAGTATCAGAATGAAATTGTAACAAGGGCAAGGGAAAAGGGAACAAATACCCCATTAACAGAAAGATTAGCAAAGAGTATTGCTGTAATTATGCTAGCGGCAGACTTTTTTTATCAAGTAACCGAAATTCAATTAAATAAAAATCAGATTATTAAGTTTATCGAACAGAATACAGCGATATCAGACTTACAAGCATTAGATATCGGAAATCGTGCACTTGAATATTTACGGCAATATATCAGTATTCATTACGCACAATTTATAAAGGGAAAGCCAGATACAAATGAGTTAACAGATGTTCCATTGAATTGTAAAGGCAGAATCCAACCGATACATACCAAAATACTCGCAAACAAAAAGAAAGCAGTACAAGAAGTCTTCCTACCAGAAATTGTATTTGAAGAGATTTTGCTAGAAGGAGGCTTTCCGGATAAGAAGGTTATTCTAAAAAGATTGAAAGAAGAAGGTTATCTTAACGCTGAGAAAGACAGATTTTTGTCACGTTTCATCGTAGCGAAAAAACCAGCAGTAAAGGGGTATAGAATTTACTTGACTGTGGAAAAGAACGATGAAAATTCGCACTCAGAATTTCAGACTATAGATGCTAACAAAGCTGAAGAAATAGAATGTTTATTTGAAGGAGGTAGAACAAAATGACATATCGCTATCAATTAAAATTAAAAAGCAGCAGAGAATGTGTAGACTTGAGAGAGTACAAAAAAGAGATAACAAGTGCGGTAAGAATAGGGCTTGGAAATAAAAATGTAAAGGTGGCTGTAAGAAAAGAATACTATCAGTTCTGTTATAAAAAGGAAAAAATTACTCGTGGTATTTTAGTGAAAATAGGACGTGGAATTACAAGACTATGTCCACAATTATGTTCCTTCGGATATTTATACGTTCCAAAGGATAGAAACAAACGACCGATTTTACAGTTGTTTCGGCGAGCAAAACTAGGAGGGACGAATTGATGAAAATATATAAAAAGAATGTGACAGGGTCTGTCAGACCTCGTCCGAATAAAGATAATATCAGATACTTTGATGTAACAATAGAACTTGGACGAAATCCATATACAGGAAAAAGAGAAAGGATTCCTTTTCGAGTTGACACAACAGACCGTGAAGAAGCCGAAGCATTTCTGACACTAAAAAAAGCGGAATACATACAAGGTGATTTAATTATGCCTAATAACATGACGGTGGAAGATTTGATGAAAGAATATTTGGAATATGTCAAAGCACAAAGAAGTCCGGCTACAGGACGTGACTATGCAGAAAAGACAGCTACCTACATCATTCCAGAGTTCGGAAAGATGAAATTGCAAAAATTAGAAAAGGGAAAGATACAGCAGACGTATAATCGTTGGAGAAACATAAAATCACCTGCAAGTGATAAACCATTGAGAGCAGAATCAATCCGACATATCAACCGTATTTTTAAGGCGGCTCTAAATTATGCGATTGAAATGGAATATATCAAGAAGAATCCAACAAATGGTGTAAGAATCGGAAAAGATTTAACAAATAATCGGTTGGAAGTATATACAACGGAAGAAATCAAGGAACTAAAATCTGTAGTAAAGGGCACAGATATGGAGTTGTCGGTTGCGCTACTATTTGATTGTGTAATGAGAAGAGGTGAGTTATTAGGATTAGCATTTGAAGATATTGACTTTGAAAAGAATATTGTCAAAATCAGACATTCATGGGTAGAATCCGAGGATAGCAAAAAACCTGTCTTAAAAGATTGTAAAACAGATGGCTCATACAGAGAAATGGTTGTCAGTGAAGAGACAATGCGACTTCTGAAAAAGCAAAAAGTATACTGCAAAACAATCTGTCTGAGAGAGGGAAAACCATTTACAGGTAAACAACGGGTTATTTGCAAAGAAGACGGAAACCCATTCTTGCCGAAAAGTTACACTTCTAAGTGGAATAAAACCTTGAAAAAATACGGACTCAGACATATCAAATTGCATGGTACAAGACATAGTGCAATCAGTTGGTTTCTTTCGCAAGGAGTACCGCTCCATATTGTACAGGCAAGAGCAGGTCATCAAGATCCTAAGATTACACTCTCTGCATATAGCCATGTAGCGAAAGATGACGCAAGCAGAGTCGCAGACCTACTGGATAGTACGCTTTTCTCGGCAGTTAATGAATAAGCGTAGACGTGATTCCGATTCAGGAAAGGTAAACGAAATTGCTACAAGATAGCCTTTGATTTGCGAAGCGGAGAGAAAAAAGACCCGAAAACCCGTTTTCCCGTCTTTGAAATCCAAAATTCCAAAAGGGAATTTTTAAAGATTTCAAAAAGATTGACGGGAAATCGGGTTGTACGGGGATTTTTGAACGAGGCTACGAGCAAATCCTGTTAAGGATTGCGAGTTTTAAAGATTATATATATGAAGTAAATGTTGTTTGAAAGCAGTGGTCGCAAGTCTGGTCGCAGATTTTTTGAATGAAGTTTATGGAGATTTTCCGATGCCCTTGAGAAAGGCATACATCAATTTTTGTCGCGAGTTTGTTAGCGTGAGTTTCTCTTAATCAGGGTGTCCAGGGTTCGAGCCCCTGATCGCGCACTAGAGAATCACTGTTTTTGAAGACATAGAAGCTTCGGGGATGGTGATTTTTTTTCGCGCTTCTGTTGGTGTACAGCCATATAAGAGACTATGAAGAACTCTGCGCGCTTGTGGAACAGATTCAATCCAGTTCCCCTTATGCACAGAAAAATCAAACAAAAGCGCCGGACTGATACTCAATCCGGCACTTTTGATAAAATATATAGTTCTATTTTAAAATTCAAATATCGCTACGCCATATGGGGGAAGTGGATATGCAAACGAATATGGCTGTCCGTCACATTCCCCTTTCTTCGCTTTATAAACAAGCGGTCTCTCTTCACCGGTGCCACCATATCTGGCATCATCGCTGTTCAATACCAACTTATACTGCTTTCCTTTCGGCACACCCACACGATAATCAGGTCGTTCCATCGGCGTAAAGTTGCAAACAAACAACAGATTCTTTTTCTTGTCTTTCGAATGACGTGTAAAACTGAATATACTTCTAAACAAATCATCCTTATTGATCCAGTTAAATCCTTCCGGCTCTGTATCCAACTCATACATCGCACGATTTTTCTTATATAAGTGAAGCAAATCCTGCATCCAGTTCTGAATCGCTTGATGCGGCTTCTCAGCCAGCAGATACCAATCCAGTTCACGCTCCTCGCTCCATTCCCGAAGCTGAGCGAACTCCTGTCCCATAAACAAAAGCTTTTTGCCCGGATGCCCCATCATATAAGCATATCCAGCCTTTAGGTTGGCGAACTTATCAAATCCAAGTCCAGGCATCTTATTCAACATAGAACACTTCAGATGAACGACTTCATCATGTGACAGCACCAATATATAATTCTCACTATATGCATACTCCATCGAAAACGTCATCATATAATGTGCGTTTTTACGGAACAAAGGATCTAATTTCATATATTCTGTAAAATCATGCATCCAGCCCATATTCCACTTCAAGCTGAATCCCAGACCATCTTCTTCCGGTGAACCTGTTACCTTCGGCCATGCAGTAGATTCTTCCGCAATCATCATACTGCCTGGATTTCTCCCCAGAACTACTGAATTCAAATGCTTAAAGAAATCAATCGCCTCCAGATTCTCATTGCTGCCATACTTGTTCGGAATCCACTGTCCATCTTGTTTTCCATAATCCAGATACAACATAGAGGCAACCGCATCTACACGAAGTCCATCCACATGATAATGTTCAATCCAGAGCAATGCATTTCCAATCAAGAAATTCTGCACTTCCGGTTTCGAAAAATCAAAAATCTTAGTTCCCCAATCCGGATGCTCTCCCTTTCTCGGATCCGCATATTCAAATGTCGGAGTTCCGTCAAAATCAGCCAGTCCATGTGCATCCTTCGGAAAATGTGCCGGAACCCAATCAAGGATAACACCGATTTTATTCTTATGCAGATAATCAATCATATAGGCAAAATCTTCCGGAGTTCCGTAACGTGATGTTGGTGCGTAATACCCCGTCACCTGATACCCCCAGGATCCATCAAACGGATGCTCTGCCATTCCCATCAACTCAACATGAGTATACCCCATCTTCTTTACATAATCTGCAATCGCAACTGCAAACTCGCGATATGTATAAAATCCTTCATCTTCTCGCCCCGGATGCCGCATCCAAGAACCCAGATGCACCTCATAGATTGACATCGGATTCACCTTATTGTCCCATTCTTTTCGCGCATCCATCCACGCCTTATCCGTCCACTTAAAATGAGAAATATCTGTAATACGCGACGCTGTTCCCGGGCGTCTCTCTGCATAATTCGCAAACGGATCCGCCTTAAACAGGCGCTTCCCTTGCTGAGTTTCAATGCAAAACTTATATAATTCCCCTTCTTTTACCCCAGGCACAAAACAAGTATAAATCCCCATCGGTTCCTGCCGTTCCATATAATTCGCGTCAAAATCCCACTCGTTAAATTCACCGATTACCGATACTCGCTTTGCATGCGGCGCCCACACAGCAAAATATACACCTTTTACGCCATCTTTCGTAACTTCATGAGCACCCATCTTTTTATAGATCTCATAATGCGTTCCCTGCCCGAACAGATACTGGTCCAGTTCCCCAATCTCGTACGGCTGCAGTTCTTTCTTTACGTTATCATTCTTCTTCATAGCACACCTCGCCGCTCATTCTTGATATATATGTACATTATACTTTAACTAGATAAAAAATAAAAGGGAAAAACAAAAAAATCACGTTTCACTAAACTTGCTGCCCAACAAGAAAAACACAATAGAAACCCCAATCATACAAGCCACCGCTATCTTTCCTTGCATGGAAGCTGCCATCGCCAAGAGTTCTCCCAAAACCGGAATACTTAACACAACTTTCCCCAGTAGATATTCATATTCCACCGGCATAGGATCATTCTGTTTATTGGCATCCCCTTTTGTAATGAACTCCCCGGACACCGTATGATTTTCCACCACTCGATGCGTAATAATCGCTCCGGTATCAGCCGCACTGTAAAACGCGATCACATCTTCCTTCTGAATCTCCGCAGCCGGTGTACTTTTTACATACACCAGACTTCCTGTCGGAATCGCAGGCGCCATACTTCCACTGATCACATTATAGACCTGATATCCGAAAATTCTCGGAACAGTAAGTGGCACACAGACCGCAATCACAAGCAATAACAATACGAGTCCAATCCCATTGAACCACCTTCCTGTCTTTTTCTGTCTCTTATTTTTCTTTTTTTTCGCCATATATCGTTTCCTGCCATCTCTCTTATTTTATTTTATATTCCGCAGAAGAAAGACTAAATCAGCAAAAACCTGCCGCTGCTGCGACAGGCTTCCTCTTCGTTTAGTTCTTTTTCTTTTTATAAGATATCACAATACCAACAATTCCCGCAACTGCAAGAAGTGCAATCAGTGAACCTACAACAATCGGCATCACGCTGGTTTCGCGAATGCTATCCTCCTCCAGCTCTCCCTTTGCTAACGGGACCTCTTCTTCATCCAAATCTACAAGATCTCGAGGCACTTCCTCATCTTCAACCTCAACCGTATCTCCTTCTGCATTTCCACCTGCATTTTCATCAGCAGCTGCTCCCCCTGCCGCTGCTGCTCCCTGTTGTGCCGTACCAGTTCCTGCTGCCGGAGTTGTAACAACAGTAGTCCCTCCATCTACAGTCACTGTCACATTTCGAATTTCCGAAGCCGGTGCATACTCAAATGGGAAAACATTGTCCGCTTCATTCTCACTCAACGTCTTTGTCAGATTATATGCCTGAGGCAAATATCCTTCAATATACTGAAACGCAACCACCGGACGATCTCCTACAGACCCATAATATGTTTTACTTGGTGCAAGCTCATTTCCATTTTCATCCAAATACTGCACCGTATATGCAACCATATCTCCCAGCACACCATATGCAACGACATAATCTTCATCTCCGGTCACCTGCACCTGGTCTGTAATAAAGGAATTGCTATTATCTTCACCACTTCTGCGGATTCCTTTTGCATAATATTTATCATCCTTTAGTGTCAGTTGATCTCTCCAGTCGAAATTGACATAATCCCCATATTTCAGTTCTTCCCGAACAATGCGATCTCCATCCGCAAATGTTCCCTGCTTTCCGGCTGAAAGTGTAACAGAATATGTATAAGGATGTTCCTCAGACGGTTCTTCCGGTTCTGCCGCCAAAACCCCCTGAGCCAAAACTCCGGTCAACACCAGTACAGATAAGAGTCCCTTTATCACTTTATTTCTTATTTTCATTTTTCCGGTCCTCCTTCTGTCGTTTCTTAACTGCCAGGATGATCAAGATCAATCCAACCGCAAGAGCTGCAAGTGAAACATATAACATAACATTCGAATCATCTCCGGTTTTAATAATGGCCGCTCCGTTCCCCGGTTGCTTTGTAACTTCCGTTGTCACAATCTGATCTTCCGGCGCTTCCTCAGCCGCAAACTGCATATCCATTTTTGCAAGCTGTGTCTGATACTCATTTCCAAACGTTTCACCATCCAGAGTCACTTTTAATCCAACTACACCGGATGCCCCGCTCGTAAGTCGTCCCAGATAAAAGGTCTCTCCCAGTGACTCGCTTACCTTATGAAGCCCTTCGCCTTCTTTCACATCATCGCCACCAACAGAATCACTGTCAAAGATCACAGTCTCTTTACCATCTCCCCCTGTATATGTCAACAAGTATGCATATGCACCGCCTGATGCAGCAGTACTATCTTCCATACTCTGTACAATTTCATTAGACATATACCAATCGGATTCCTTTTTATGTTTATTTGTCAGATGAATCTGCATTTCTGCAGTATCTCCCGGCTGCATTTCATAGATTACATCGTCCAAATCTGTATTATCAAAATTACTCTCCATGCCCTTGCCGTTAAAAGATACCTCCCAGTTTTCGCTTCCGGAAATTGTCTCTGCCGAAGCGCCCATAGGGACGGCAGCCACCAGAGCAACGGTCAGAATAAAACTCAATACACTTTTTTTCATGACTATCTCCTCCCTACTCTACTGCCGTAATTTTATTTCCATCCATCGTCACATCGACACCCCATGCACTCTTCATTGCATCTGCCGCATTGTGATTCTGAACTGCATCTACTTCCGCTTTCACATGGAACGTATATCCATCATAAGCATATACCGTTGTTGTAACCTGACTTCCATCTACAACCTTTGTTTCCGTCTTCACTTTAGAAGCCACCTGCTGATCAATTCGGATGGTATCTGTCAAAAGCGTTGTCACTGCTTCCGGAGCCAGCGGCTCTGTATAATACCACACAGAACGTTCTGCCGTAGCGGCACTTTCATCTTCGATCCATCCGCCTTCCGGATTCAGATTCAAATCAATATACGAAGGAGAAAGTGTTGGATCTTTACTTCCTTCCTCATCTGTCCAACTCTTATAAATCCGGACGCGCACATACTGATCAATATCACCGGTATTTGTCACTGACAACTCTTCCTGATACTCTTTTCCCAATTTAATTTTTTGTTCCTGTAAATGTCCAAGTAATGCGCTTCCCTCTTTTGAAGTCACATCCTCCCCATTTTCCATTAACGCTGTTCCAATCTCCTGCGTACGTAATTGTGCAGAATAATGGTCACTGTAATATGTAAGTGCTGCTCTTGTACTTCCTATCGCACTTCCTGCCAGAAGAACTCCTGCAACTGCAAAAAGTGCAATTGTAGATTTATGAAGACGAGAGTTTTTTCTTCTCTTTCTCATTCTTACATTCCTCCTTCATTCACAGCAAGTTCCCAGTCAGCATACGCCTCACCATTTTCATTGTACAGAGCCGGTGTACTTTCCTGTACGACTGCCACATTAAAATCTTCTGCAAATTCTTCCGGAATCTGAATCTTTGCAAATAAAGATCCCGTCTGCTGTCCTGCTTCAACCGGAGCTTTATAATACCAATATCCGTCTCCTCTGTCTTCCCAGCCTTCTCCGCTGATCTGCAGAGCAAACTGACTTCCAGCCAATACCTTCACACGAACAAAACATTCCACATCTCCGGTATTTGTAATCTTAATATCCTTTGTCCAGTTTTCGAATCCTTCTTCTATCTCTGTTGTATTTCCAAGTTCCAATACATGGCCTCCATCAGCAGATACAGAAGTAGTAAAATATGCAATCGCTCCATTCAAACGAATCCCGCCTGCCAAAGCAATCGCCGCGGCTGTCAGCCAGACTTTCTTCATTTCTCGAAATTTCTTCATTCCTTCTGGCCTCCTTTACTCTTGTTCCATTGTGGAATTACTCCAGGTCCAATCTCCATCACCTTCCGGCGCTGTAAACTGGTTCAGCACCCCTGTTCCCGGAATCAATTTTCCATCATAGGTATTTACAAATTTCACAAGTGCTCCGGCTGTGCCTGCCTGTACAGCCTTGTCAGACTGAATCTTAACCGTTACGGAGGTTTCTCCTTCCGGCTGATAGCTTCCACCACTGTAAACTTCTGTCACAGTTACATCCATACCTGCCGGAATATGTTCAACAACTGTAGTTTGAACTCCATCACTATTGAAGGAAAGCGATGCAACATTGCTGTATTTTACACCATCCTTTTCTCCTTCGATCTGGAATACAAAATACCCTTCCTGTGTAATCTGGCTATATCCGGTAAGTTCTTTTGAAATTGTAAGAGCTCCGTACTGCATTTCCCGCTCCACTTTCAGACCGATCTGCGCATCATAAATCCAGTCATCATTACCACTCTGATAATAATTGTTTCCCGGCAGCGCGGTCAGATACGGAGTAAATTTATAAAGGTAAGAATAATCCTTATTATATGTCTCAGCCGGAACTACAAGATACATCCCCGTTGCCAGCCCCTGGATTGCACCGGTTCCATTGGAAACCTCAAATGCATCCGTTACCGGCGTTGTATCTGTCAGCTTTCCTTCTGCAGTCTGAGCCATCTTCATCCACTCATCCGCTGTTGTTTTATCATGGACCTTATCCAGACCAAGTCCTTCAAATCCTGCAACTTCCGTAAAATCTCCTCCGGCATCCACATCTGCCACTTTGTAAAGACTGATCGGAATCTTCATTTCTTTTAGATCATTTTGATAGTCCTGACTGACCGCTTCCAGATTTACCGTCAAACTACATTTGCGTTCAACATCAATCGGATCCGCCGCATAAGATTTGTAATTTGATACGGCAAATGCTGAAAAGGCAACTGCACATACAAGCGTTAACGCTGCTCCTTTTTTCCAAATTCCTTTTCTTCTCAACTTATTCCCCTCCTTGCGAATGGTATTTCTTTCTTATAATTAATATCACCAATATAGTAACCGCCAGTCCCAGCAGCAGATAGAACATATAATAGTTCTGTATCGATTCTACCATGGTATCTACCGGTGTCACTTTTTCTTCTAATTCTCCTTCATAAGGAACCCGATGACCTCTCACCAATAAACGATGCGTATTCACTCCATAAGGCGTACAAGTAAACAATGTCACATAATCCTGACCTTCCTCAACCTGAAGCACCTGCTTCAACGTCTCCATATCATCCTTTTCCACCATCGGTAATATCTGATCCACCTCATATGCCAGATTCTCATCTAATATATGGATATAAAAACGGTCTCCCGTCTTCAACTGATCTATATCTGTAAAAAGTTTCGCGCTTGGAAGTCCACGATGCGCCGACAACACACTGTGCGTCGATTCACCTCCGATTGGAAGCTTCGTGCCTCCCAAATGCCCCACTCCTGTTTCCAGAACTTTATCGCCGGTTCCATGATAAATAGAAAGCTTAACGCGAATCTTCGGTATAGACAAATACCCCATTACGCCATCGCCGGCAATATTCAGAACTTTCCAATACTCTGTATTTTCCAGTTCCTGCTCCTCGATTCCAAATGCATCTGCATAAATATTATTGACAGCAAAGGAATCATTGTACTTCTGGGCAAGCGCCCATTCATCCGTCAGATTCTCCGGTTCCAACTCCTCCAGTACCGTATCATAATGAGAAATTAATTTTTCCTGTCGATACGTATTCCACTGATTCGCAATCGTCGGATATGCAAGTATGAAAAATCCTACAAGAAACAGAAGGGCGAATAGTACATTCATTATCTTTCTTTTCACGATGCCTGCTCCTTCTTTGTAAGTTTTCTGTCTCGTAAATACAAAATTAAAATAAACACCCCAGTAATCAGTAACCCAATAATTACCCAGAGAAAATAGCTTGTATGAAGACTCAACTGTGTCAGCGGTACCTTTTCATCTTCTACAGCTTCTGCTACGTATGGAACCCGATGTCCTCTCACCATCAATCGATGTGTATTCACGCCGTATGGTGTACAAGTAAGCAATGTTACGAAATCTTGCCCTTCTTCTACCGCCAGAGCATCCGTATCATCCGGCTCTACAACCAGAATCTGATCCACCTCATAGCAAAGGGTCTCATTCAAGACATGGATGAAAAAATGATCTCCTTTTTTCATACGGTCCAAGTCTGTAAACAGCGCTGCACTCGGAAGACCTCTATGAGCAGTAATGACAGAATGTGTACTCTCTCCACCAATCGGAAGAGAACTGCCTTCTAAATGACCTGCCGCCTTCTCCAGCACCTCTTTCGAACTCGTATGGTAAATCGGTAATGAAATACCGATTTTCGGACACTCCACAACTCCCATGATTCCGTCACCTGACAGATTCAAGGCTGCCATGTATTCTGCATCCGGTTCATCTGCTGCCGCCGCAATTGCAAAGGAATCAGGCAGAATACTTGGAACGAGCGCTTCATTATAATCTGCTGCACGCTCCAATTCTCCGGTATAATCAATCCCCCCGTTTTCTTCCTTCTCTGCAATTACCTCTTCATAGCTTTTTATCAATTTCTCCTGCCGATAAGTATTCCATGCATTTGAAACAAAAGGATACAGCAGCAAGGACAAACCGGCTAAAAATATAAGACTAATTACGATCATACTACCTTTTTTCTTCATCCGGACTCTCCTTATTGTTGTATTTTTTAATTCCGGGACAGGCGCTGCTGCCCCGGAATTCATAAATTCATTATCACTTCTGATTATCTATTATTTCTCTGTTTTTTTGCGATTTGCAAAGTACAAAGCTGCTGCCACAACCATGATCACAATACCACCGATTGTGAAAAGTGTTGTACCAATACCACCTGTAGATGGAAGACCGATAATGTTTGTATCGTTCAATGATGTTGCTGCCGGCTTAAGATCTGCCTGTGCAGTTGTATTCTTTCTTGTCACTTCTACTTCTGGCTTATCTGTATTGATTGTAAATCCATCCGGTGCTTCAACCTCTTCGAAAGAATATTTTCCAAGGTTCAAACCGTTTACCTGGATCACACCGTCTCCATTTGTTGTCAATCTTGTAGCATCTGCTTTGTTAGCTGTCCAGCTCTTGATATTTCCATCTGCTACTACTGCATACTGTACGCCTGCCTCAGTCTTTTTAAATACTACGAATTTAGCGCCTGCCATTGGTGTTTTTCCTTCATCTTCATATTTTGTAAGTTTGATAGAACCTGTATAGAATATTACATTTGAATCTGCCTCATGTTTACCATCGCCATATTCCACTGTATTGTTTACTTTTGTTCCTGTAATTGTAACATCATATGTAACAACAACTGCCTTACCTTCATTTCCACCTAACTTACTTGAAAGATTGATTGTCATTGTGTTCTTTGCATCGTCGAATGTTACCATTCCTTCAGTCAGTTCTACCTCTTCTCCACCAATTGTTACTTTTACAGTCTCTTTATCATATGTTGCACCTGTCAAAGTATCTTTCAACTCAAAGCTTTCTACTTCTGAAGGCATAAATGTCTTAATTGTATAAGTAGCTTTCTGTCCGATTTCTACAACATCATCACCATCTGCATCTTGACCTGTTTTTTCAACCGGAATGCTTGTGAACTTAGCTACTACTGCATTCTTATCCTGTGTAGCTGCAACATTGTAATCATATCCTTCTCCATTTTCTGTAGCCTTGTCATACTGTACAGATAAGATCATTGGATTTGTATATGTAACAACTGGTTCTTCTTTGTCAGAAGTATTTGTAGCAAATGCTGCATATAAACCTGCTTCTACGTTAGCTGTCCATGTAGTTCCTGCAACTGTACCATCTGTCAATTTCGTTCCCAAAACAGTTTTTTCTGAATTGAGTGCTGTTTTCTTAGCTTCTACACCAGCTTCAATAAAAGCTTTTGCTGTTGCAAATCCATCAACATTTACACCTTCTACAAACTTATATCCAGATTCTGCTTTTACATCAGGCTCCAGAATCTTATAATATTCTACTGTATTTGTTCCTGTTCCAGCAAGATTTGTAATTGTGATTGTTGATTTTGCATTTGCTGCATTCGCGGTCAGTCCGAGACCCATAATCATTGCCATTGCCATGATCATTGCTAATACTTTTTTCATTTTCTTCATAATGCTTCTCCTTTTCTTTCGAGGTTTCCCTCATTTTTTAGCTGCTCCCTCTTTTTTGTTTGCGACTCAGAAGTCGCTGGAATTATGGTCTCCATACTATTTTCTTTCCAGCACCTCCCTGCGTCTCTTTTTATATACTACCAACGACGCCGCCATCATAAGCAACATGCCGCCGAATAGATACCAATAGATTCCGGTTCCACCGGATTGCGGAAGTTCATAAATCATATCATTTTTAATATGAAGAACTATTTTCCCTCCGGTGTTATCTAGTTTCCACATCTCAGGTTCAGATTCAAGAGTTTCTCCTGTTATTTGATTAATTAAACTTACGTTTCTCTTCTCTACTTTGAAAGCAATTTCATCATCTAACACGTGATATCCCACAGGTGCTTCTGTCTCTTTTAACTTATAGTAACCTGCGGATAAATTCAGTTCTACTTTCGAACTTGATATATCAAATTTCTCATACCCTGATACCGGATTACTTTCCCAGTTTATTTTTCCATCTAACATACTTCCTTTATAAAGAGTAAATTTCGCACCTTCTAACACATTATCATAAGTAGTGCCATGCTTCAAAAGATCAATTTCCACATTCTGTTCCTGATATGAATTAGTTACAACAATATCAGCATTTTGAGCACCCTTGATTGAATATGTACCCTCACCAACATGTTTCCACTGACTCTTACCTGAGAAAGATAACTTCTGTGTTTGCGAATTATATTTTATCGTTCCGCCTGCAATAGAAATCCCATCTATCAGAGCATCTCCGTAATAAAAATGGCAATTTTCTTCCGTTGCCTCGCCAGCTTTAAAAGTTTGCAACTCTTCAAGTGTATTAATTGCATTAATCACAGCGCCTCTCTGTGTGTAAGACAACTGTTCATTTGTCCAAATAAGATATCCATCACTTCCTGTTAAAGATGCTAATATTATTTTGTTATTTCCCATTACAAAATTAGTCTCTTTGTTAGATGTAATAGTCTTTACATTCGGATCAAATGTCCAATTACCTTCCTTAACTTCTACAGTTTCTCCAACCCCTTCTGTTGTCACATCATAATCTTCTACATCTTGACCTGTTTCTGTTACTCTATATTCTCCGGTTTTGCACCCTTCTATTTTCCAGGTATATGTATAATCTTTGATATCATCATTCAGCTCAAATTTTGGAGTCACTATTGCATTCTCATCATCTAGTCTTAATGTCTTTTTAAAACTTGCATCCTTTTTCTCAACAACCAAGCTGAACCGACTGGCCAATTGACTGATTTGTTTTGAAGAAAGTCCTGTAAATGTTTTACTTACTAATATGTACGGCAATAAGTCCTCATTTTTCGAACTGTACTTATTTGTAAATTCAAGCGTCTGCGTCTTTGCATTTTCATCTTCTGCGGTACGTTCTGTACCTACTGTAGTCGCAGTTGTATTTCCAGTCTCTGACTGATTACTTGCATTCGTATATTTCCATTCTGTAGATTCATATTCCCATCTGTCGCCGGAATCAGTTTCATATCCAATCTCTTTTACTGTATACTGTGGACCGAAAACCGCGAGATTCCAAGTAAATGTTAGAGAACCATCAGAATTTTTGACAGGCTCTTCCGAATCATTTATGGACTTTTCAATTGTTGTACTCTCACTATCTCCAAGGAAATCACCTGTTACTTGTATTTTAAATGAATCTGCTACTTCTAATGCACTCTCTTCATTTAAGAATGTCTTTTTAACAGTGAGGATTCCACTCTTAGGTACCAATATTCCATCAATATGCCAATATTCTCCATTTGCCTGATCTTTAAATACATACCACCGAATCGCAAAGTTCTCTGTTGTTAATTTATCCTTATTTATTGGACTACCATTAACCGTAATATTTTGATTTTTATTAACACCCGTTTTTGGTGTATTCCAATTTGTTTTAATATAGCTAAAGATTTCTTCATCTGTTGGGAATGCAGCCTCTCCTTTTCCATTTACTATTTGATAGTATTCATCTTCTGTACCAGACTGATTACCATTTGTTCCGTTTTCATGTCCAAGTTCACGAATCTTTTCATCAACCTGTTTCGCATTTATATTTGATGTTCCGCCTATTACACCATATACACCACTTGACGTCTGTTGATTGTGATCATGTTCTTGCGGTACAACCACTCGTAAATCTTCATTGATAGGAACCCCTATTCCTTGCACATTGTTCCTCATTGACGAAAAATGTCCTGAAACACTTGTTGTAAATGCTGAAGCTTGTTGTCCTCCAATGTTTCCATCCACATCCAGAATTGCACTTGACAAATTCAAGAAAAAGTTTACGGGTTCCTTTTTAACTCTTTGTGGAAGATCTTTTGCCGGAATCTGCACAACCGGTCTGTTGTAAGTACCTTCTTTGTTTTCATTATTGGTACTCCATGTAACTTTCGCAGAATCAGCTTTATTCGAATAAATTCCTTTTTTCCCGGCTGATGTCACGCCTGTATCGGCCTCTCCCGTATCCGGATAGTCATAATCATTCTTTTCGTATTTATCAATTGCAGCTGCATTTGTTTTAATATTTACAGTTACCGAATATGTATATCCATCTTTCAGTGCATACATATCATCAAAATCTAATTTAACCTGCTTCGTTCTCTGATTATAAGTTGCTTGAATGTTTCCCGCACTCTTTTCTTGATTAGTTACATCGTGTTTGTTTTTATCCAAAACCCTAACTACTAACTGAGAAGGATCTACCAAATCGACTTCATCCGTAAGCGTATCCACAATAGTTACATTTTCTGCAGTATATGTTGTAATAGATCCTGATATCTCCGCAAACACGCTATCCAACGATTCTCCCTCTCCGACATTAATTGCCTGTTTCGAATCACTTGTTGTTTGATTTGCAACATTTGTCAGAACCTCCAAGCCCGATAGCCATGGCTCAAACCAGCTTGGTTGATATACTCTATCCGGCAGTCCCATTCCTACGGCATAAAATCTATTGCATGTTATTGTTTTTGCCCCCTCTAAAGCTCCCTCATAATCTGCTTTATTTGTTTTATTACTACCTCCTGCTGTACTAACTCCATGGTACGTTGGTTCACCATCTGTTAAGAATATTACAATTTTGACCGCGTCCGCACGAGCAGTGCCTATTGCCGCCCCTGCATGTCTCAATCCCGCCTCATAGTTCGTTCCACCATTGCAAGAGTAATCTGTATATCCTTGCACCTTTTGATTAATTTCACCTGCTGATATCCATTCCTGCGTTTGCGTTGTAGCTTTGCTCGAAAATGTCACCATTTTCCATTTTGAATCCAGCAACTTATTCTTACTTACATTTGTAGTTAATGTTTGCACAGCATTTTTTGCAGCTTCAATGTTTGTACCTTTCATACTGCCTGAAAGATCAAGTACAAATACTACATCTACTTTCGCCGGATTATTTTCTGTACCAATTGCACCTGTAACATCTAACGTTAGATCAAATGTGCCATCGTTTTTCGTTTCTACATATTTTCGATGTGCCAAATTCCCTGTGGCGCTAGAGCCGCCGGTATTACCTCCACCGGAGGAATCTTTTTCATATACCATGTAGATGTCTTCACCGCTTTCAAATCCAGACCAGCTTTCATACCCGAAATAATCTTTATAGGAATATTGAATCTCATACGTTGAACCATCCCATGCCCAACTCTTATGTAATCTTAATTTGAGAATCTCTGTTGCAGATAATGCAGTTTGAGAACTTGACGCCACTGTGGATTTTTTATATGTATAACCCACAATTTCTTTTGCATATTTGTCGGCAATTGTAATCGGCTGATCTAAACCATATTCGTTGACATTTGCTTGTGATGCCTGGGCATCCAGAGAGTTTCCTTCTTCGTCAATATATTTTACCTGTACACTGTCTCTTGAATAGTTTCCTTCATACCAATAAATTGTAAATGCAGAGAAACTTTTAGTTCTTAATTCAACCTTCTTTATTTCATTATCAGAAGTTTTCTTTAATGTATCTATCTGATTGCTTTCTTCCATATCAACAACATTCTTGATATTTCCTTCTTCATCTTCTTCTAGATGAAGAATACTCACTTCTGATTCATCTTTTTTTAACAGTGACCGTATTTCAGGTTTTGCTGCTTCATCATATTCAATGCTTACTTTTACTTCACTGTTTGGTTCTATCTCTTTTCCTTCTTTATCTACAAAAGAAATATCGTAAGCCAAAAATCCTTTTACTCTCTGCAGATTCTTTTCTGCCTTTTTTTGAACCTGTTTTTCTACTTCAGCATACTGTTCTTTTGTATCCTTATCATCCTTCTTGATTGGCACAACCTTCAGTTCTGCATTTTTCGGAATTGCTCCTTCTTTCACTTCACTGACGTTGATTGTTACCTCTTTATTTTTATATGTCAGAATTTTCAGGTTTTCTTTTTCTTCAGTCTTTGTTCCCTCTGTCTCTGTTGCTTCTGTTGTCTCTTCTTTTACTTCTTCTTTATCCTCGATCGGTTTTTGTTTCTCGAGATAACATCCATATACAGTAGAACGTCTTCCCTCTGTAACAATCTCATTTGCTTTCCCGTCACTGTGAAGAGTAATCTCTGTCAGGTCATATTCTTCATCGATGTTCTCGATGCTTGCTCCGGCATTTTGAAGCTCTTCCATCTTGTCTGCCTTCTGTGGAATCTCAACGATTTCCTCAGCCTGATTGCCTGCCGGTGAATAAGCTTCATTATAATAGAAGACATTCGCTTTTTTCACATCATCAACTTTGTAATCTCTCGGCTGGAATGTAAGCTTCACTTCTCTTCCCGGCTCAACAGTGATTCCATTCACCTGGAACTCTACTTTATATAAGAAGTAACTGCCGAGCATCTGCTCTTCTGTCAGTTTATCTTTTGCCAGTCTGGTGATTGTCTCCGTCAGACCTGCATCGACTTTGCTGACCTTCATTGTTACTTCATCTGCATTTGCATTGAAGGTACCTTCCTTGATATCTGCAAAAACAATCATTTCTGTATGACCGCCGGCATCCTGAATTTCATGCTTTAACTGCAATGCCTGCTGCCATTTCGTCTCTGGCTGCTCCGGAACTGTTTCCTCAGCGGCTGTTTCTTCTGTCGCCGGCTCCTCTGCTGCCGGTGTTGCTTCCGGCTGCTCCGGAACTGTTTCCTGAACTGCCGGTTCTTCCGTTGTCTCTTCTGTCGCCGCAGTCTCTTCAGCAAGCGCTTCTTCTGTAATGCTTTGCTCTTCAATCGCCGATTTCTCTGTTGCCTCATCCGCTGCTTTTACCTGATCCATCATCGCGAATCCATTGTCAAACGCGATCCCCATCAGCAGCATGATCACTAAACAAAAGGCGATCCCTCTCTTTATCCTTTTCATAATCTGCAAACCTCCTATCCCACGTCTTCTAATCCTTGATCAACGATTGTGAATCTTCTTTGTCTGTATCTATACTAACTACTTCATCTATAATCTTTATTAATTCAAGTGCCGAACGAAATGACACTGTTTTATTCTCTTCCATCCAGGTCACCAGCCCTTGCCAGCTGCTGTTCTGTCGATGCTGCACACGAATGATAAAAGTTCCAACATCTCCATGCTTTTTTAACAATTCATCATCTTTCATTACTTTTACCATCCTTTCTTTTTTCCCACTTCCCTCAGATTCTTTAAAAAATGTACGCTGATTTGTTCCCGGAAAAGGAAATCCCAACTCGTCAAAAAATCGCTCCATGGAAAATAACAAACTTTCCATACTATTAATAACGATTCCCTCTCTGCTATATGCATGATAGATTTCCCCTATTGTCTTGCCTTCTACATATTTATTAACACAAAATACGATACCGGCGGGTGAACCGATGTAACATTCGTTCCTGCTTCCCATATCGTTCAACTCCCTTGCGCGCACAATTTCTACTTTATGTATTAACTATAACAATTCAAGAATCAAAGAAACCATCAAAAAAAGAACAAAGAATGGGATTTCGCAAAAAAATTATTGATGTTTTGTAAAATCAACGTAAAAAAGACGTTAATCTTACTGATCAACGTCTTTTGCTTTCTATCTTCTTTCTATTTGCCTTCTACTCTCTATCAAATTGATAAAACGATTCACACTGAACTGCACTTACATGATATTGCACACCTGTACGCTGACGCCCTGTAAGAAAGTTCGCATCTATTCTACGTTCAATAATCTTACAGTTTTCCAACGTAATATTAATAAGAAGAATCAGATATTGCCCTTTCCCATAACGGTTAACTGCATCTCCATGACGAATTGACTTGCAAATCGCTTTTGCTAATCGATCAGAAAGTTCATCTAACTGTTCGCCATCCTTCATCGGATTCCCTTTACTGTCAACAACCGTGCAAAGCATCAGATATACGGACTGACCACCTCGTTCCCTCATACGAGTTACCATCCTGTAGATTCCTCTGAACACAGGATAAGAACATAAGTAACCGCCCTGTTTTTCATCATCCTCTATCAATTTTTTCTGAATCTTATCCAACATTCCCATCGGATGGATCATTTGATTTTCCATACGCCCAAACATCTGCATTAACTTTTCTGACGGTTGGATTCCTCTTTCTTTGAAATAATAATCCACCGTATTCGCATACAGATTTTCCGCATCTTCAAACTTGCCTAGCCCGATCAGCGCTTCCATACTCAGACACTCCCAGTCTGCAAAAGGTGCGATACCGGAAGCGTAATCGCCCAGCCTCTTTAATCTCGTGTAATCTTCTTGCTCTCGCAATAGCTCTGCTGCCTTTTCTACGCAATCATAAAACTGGTTCCGATACTTCCGCGCCTTTCCGGCAGCCCAGATCATACTGGCATATCGCTCCATAAACTCGCCGGTATAACAACGACATGCTTCAATAAGCAATGCCAATCTTTCCTTTTTATCCTCTGTCTTTTCTGCAGCGTCATAGAGTTCTTCAAACTTTGTTGTATCCGCATCAATCGGAATTTCATCATTCCAATAAAAGACACCCTTCTCCAAACGAACATAATTCACATCCGGAAGTCCTGCCTTTTTCAATCGTTTCTTTGCATTATAAATGACACTCTGCATCGTATGATGAACATTTTTAATATCTCTGTCGCCAAACAACAACTCTTCCAAGTGTTCTCGACTCACACCAGTTTTATGATAATACAACAAGATTTGCATCAAAAGTGTAAACTGCGTTTCACTTGTCTTCTTACCTAAAAGCGACTGTTCCCCATACATCAAAGAAAAGTTTCCAAATAACTTCACTTTTAATTCACAGACTTCTTTTGCCTTTATCTCCATATCCCTCAGCTCTTTTCCCTCCATTTTATCTGATACGTCACTAACACCCCTATATAAATATAAGAGTCCGCAAAGGGAGAAAAAGGTCCACATTTTCCTATATTTAACATATTTTTAACATTTGAAACACCTCTGATCTTTTCTAAGCGTCTTCTGACAAAATCGGTTTCAGAAATAATTCTGGATTTTCATCTATCGTATGCTATAATAAGAGAAATTAATTGTTCTTTCAGACAGTTGAATGAACAACTAAGGAGATTAATCTATGAAGCCGCTCGATTATAAGCATATAGCCCGGCTGGTCTCTCGCGCACAGGAGGGTGACAGCGCTGCCTTTGCTGAACTATATGCCGTTACTTATCAAAGAGAATATCAATTTTCTCTTCGCTATTTGAAGGATGAGTATCTTGCGCAAGACGCACTGCAGGAGACTTACATCCTGGCTCTTAAGAATCTGACCAAGCTTAAGGATCCGACTCTTGTGATTTCCTGGCTGAATCAGATTAATTTTCGTGTCTGTTACAAGCTTCATCAAAAGCAACAGCGCTATGATGAGGAAATGATTGATGCCGTTGCGGCGCTGGATAATCTTGAATCTACAAAAGACGGCACGCACATAGCTTCACCCGAAGATACTTTCATCCGTATCGATACGAGGGAATATCTGATCAATCAGATTCTGAATTTACCCTTCATGGAATCTCAGGTCATTTTACTAAAATATTATCAGAATATGAAGCTTGACGAAATCGCCCAACTGATGGACATCAGCCGAAGTTCTGTAAAACGCTGTCTCAAGGCAGCAAAAGAGCATCTTGCGCACGCATTGCAACAGGAATCAACAGATACTTAAAGAAACACTCAACGTTTAGGAGGTTGTAATCATGTACAAAAGAATACTCTGTGTCTGTGTTTTTTGCCTGACACTTACAGCCTCACTCTTCACCGGCTGCTCAGGAGGAACAGACGAAACAGTCTCATCAAATCACACCGACAAACGCCGGACGACAACATCCGACTGTCTGGTACCTGCTGCTTCCGGAACCGAAGTTTATGGAAACGATATTGTTTCTATTGACACATCTAACAAATCTGATGGCTATATAATGATTTCTTATACCGGAAGCGTAGAAAAAGTAAAACTACAGATTACAGCACCGGATAATACTGTATACAGCTACAATCTAAGACCAGGAAACTACGAAACCTTTCCACTCTCCGGCGGAGACGGAACCTATTTGATCAGTGTGTTAGAAAACGTAAATGACACAATGTACGCCATGTCATTTTCCCAGGAAATCACGGTCACACTATCTGACGAATTCAGACCTTTCCTTTATCCAAATCAATACGTCTGGTTTACACCGGATAGCCAGGCAGTTGCTCTCGGAAAAGAAATTTCCGAAAACTCCTCCAATGATTTGGACTATGTAGAGCAGATTTATCGTTACGTAATCGAACATATTACATATGATGATGACCTTGCCGCAAATGTTCAGTCCGGCTATCTACCGGATGTGGACAAGACCTTGTCATCCGGAACCGGCATCTGTTTTGACTATGCATCGCTGATGGCTTCACTTTTACGCTCGCAAAACATTCCTACAAAGCTAGTCGTCGGCTATTCAGGAGATGCTTATCATGCATGGATCAGTGTCTATCTCAAAGAAATCGGTTGGGTCAATGACATCATCGAATTTGACGGCAAAAGCTGGTCCCTCATGGATCCAACACTTGCCGCAAACAATAGCAACTCCTCCGTCGGGAAATATATTGGTGACGGAAGCAACTATATTGTGAAATATTCTTACTAAACAGGAGGGAACCTTACTATGAAACCTTTTTCCAATCTGGAACTATCTTCTTTCTGCGGACAGACTGCCTTGATTTTAAAATCCGGTATCTCTGCCATGGAAGGACTTTCAATGATGTTAGAAGATTCAACATCCAATGACGAAAAGGAAATTCTGACTCTACTCTATGATAAGATGATGGAAACCGGAAGCCTGCATCAGGCACTAGAATCAGCAGATATATTTCCTTCCTATATGCTACACATGATTGAAATTGGCGAAGAGACCGGAACACTGGATGAAGTCATGGAATCTCTGGCCAATCACTACGAACGAGAAGACGCGATCAGCAAAATGATTCGAAATTCCATTACTTATCCTATGATCATGACCGGTATGATGGCAGTTGTCGTAATCGTACTTTTAGTAAAAGTAATGCCCATTTTTAATCAGGTATTTATCCAGCTAGGCACTGAGATGACTGGATTTTCCCGCGTATTGATGAATATCGGAAACGTAATCAACACCTATTCCGTTGTATTTATTGTTCTATTACTCCTGATCGTAGCTTTATTTTTCTATGGAACACGTACAATTTCCGGTAAAAACTTCTTCCGCAGAATTGGGTACAAACTAAAATTCACGAAAAAAGTGCACGAAGAGATCGCCTCCTGCCGCTTTGCCAGCGGAATGGCGCTTACATTAAGCAGTGGACTCAACCCGGAGCGCAGTATGGAGCTTATCAGCGCGCTGAACGAAGATCCTGTTTTCCAGAAGAAAATAGAAGCATGCCGTACGGAACTTGACGAGGGCAAAGACCTTAATGAAGCTCTCCTGACATCCGGGATTTTCTCCGGAGTATATGCCCGTATGGTTTCCATCGGTTCCAAAACCGGCTCTCTGGACCAGGTCATGGACGAAATCGCAGAACTCTATCAGTCCGAGATTGATACTCGCATGAACAATCTGCTGGCTATTCTCGAACCCACACTTGTTGTTCTGCTGTCTCTGATTGTCGGGGTCATCCTGTTATCAGTTATGCTGCCGCTTATGGGGATCATGTCAAGCTTATAAGAAATCAAGTATAAAAAAGGAGTTTCACTATGACCGGAAATCGTTTTGGATATAAAAGGCAACCACATCCAGCCTCCAAGATCATACTCTCGCTCAGTGCATTTTTATTGATTCTCTTCCTCTTTTTACAGGGAATCAACTCCCTGTCCTCCGATACCCGGCAGCGACAGAAGGAAAGCCTTGAAAATGCAATTATGCGGGATATCACCTACTGTTATACAATGGAAGGAAGTTACCCGGAAAGTCTGGAGTATCTAAAGGAGCGCTATGGCCTTACATACGATGAAGACTTATTCTTTGTAGATTATCGTGTATCCGGCTCAAATATCCGTCCGGAAGTCACCATTATAGATAGAAAGGAGTAAGAACTGATTATGAAGTTTCGCACCAGGCAGAAACATATCATTGATTTTATTTTTCCGGTAGCGTTGTTTTTTGTCTTTGCTCTATGTGCGCTGACGGTACTTCTTCTGTCAGCCCGGATTTATCAATCGACAACGGACAGCTCCTCACGCAATTACACTGCCCGTACCGGTTTGTCTTACGTCAGTGAAAAAATCCATCAAAATGATACAGACGGTCAGATTCAAATCGGAACGTTCAACGGACAGGATGCTTTGATCCTTACACAGACCGTTGAAGACAGCGCTTATCAGACTTATATCTACGCTTATAAAGGGGAATTGAAGGAATTATTCCTTAAGGAAAATACAGCGGCAGATCTTTCTGCCGGTACAACAATTCTTGAAATCCAGGATTTTTCTATGGAGCAGAGTGCAAAGAACCTGCTGCATTTTAGCTGTACCGACACAAATGGTAAGACAGCCTCTATCGTTGTATCGATACGGAGCAGTGCAGAATAAGACACGAAAATCATATTATATGAAAGGATTTTATTTCTATGAAAGTCAAAAACAGACCACGTTCATCCAGTTTATTTTTAATGGAACTCATTCTTGCAATTCTGTTTTTTTCCGTTGCAAGCGCTGTTTGTGTACAGATTTTTGTCAAATCCCATCTCATAAGCCGTCAATCCGAAGAACTCAGTCAGGCAGTCACCCTTTGTACGAACAGTGCAGAAGCATTTGCCGCATCGGACGCCCCGGTTTCCGGAACAACTCATACCTATTATGATGAGGAGTTTGCCCTTTGCAAACAGACCAAAGCATCCTATGTGCAAACAATTCACATTTATACTGATAAAACACAAGGCGATGGGGATCTTATCTGCGCTGACATTTCACTGGATACAATCACAAATTCTGATGACCACACGCAGAAGGCAATTTATACGCTGCATACCGCCCGTCATCTAGCAAGGAGGACCGGTTATGAAGAAAACTAAACAGCAATCCTCCTTTATGAATATGGGCACTTCCCTGTTATTAGTTATTTTTCTTGTGCTGACGCTTGTAACCTTCGCAGTCCTTTCCTTAAGCAGCGCTAAGAGCGATTATAACCTCAGTGCAAAGCTGGCGAAACATAAAACAGAATACTACGATGCCTCTGCCAAAGCAGAAGCGGTTCTCTCTGAAATTGATGAAAAACTGGAAACACTTGCACAGCAATCTCATAACGACACCGCATCCTATTATGCAGCCGCAGGAGAACAATTCGATCAAGCATCCTTACAGGATACACTTCTCCACTGCGATATCACGCCGGAGGACGCTTTGATTTCCTATACGATCCCAATGTCTGACAGCCAGGCACTGCAGGTTATATTGCATATTACAGATTATACACAAAATGATACCTATTACACGATCCAGACCTGGCAAGTAATTTCTACTGATTCCTGGGAAGGAGATCAAACAATTCAACTTTTACCAATGGAGGAATAACTGATGCATCTGAATGACATTTTAAAACAAGCAATCGAAGAACACGCATCCGACGTCTTTATCGTAGCCGGTCTTCCTGTTTCTTTTCGAAAGAACGGTATGATTTCACAACTCAATGACCAGCGTCTTCTTCCACATGATACAGAAGAACTACTGACCGAAATCTATACGCAGGCAGAACAACGGAAAATGGATGGACTGCACCAAAAAGGAGACGACGACTTTTCCTTTGCGATTCCAGGTCTGTCACGATTCCGCGTAAGTGCATATAAACAGCGTGGCGCCTTATCAGCAGTTATCCGTATTATCACGTTTGATCTTCCGCATATCGAAGAATTGGGACTTCCGGACTATGTCATTCATTTGGCAGACAGTGGAAAAGGAATGGTACTGGTTACCGGACCTGCCGGCAGTGGAAAATCCACCACTCTTGCCTGCATGATCGATCAAATTAACCGAACCCAACAAAAACACATCATCACACTGGAAGATCCTCTGGAATTTTTACATCGACACAACCATAGCATCGTCAGTCAGCGTGAAATCAACGTAGATACCGAAAACTACGTTACCGCACTACGTGCAGCACTTCGTCAAAGCCCGGATGTGATCCTACTTGGTGAAATGCGGGACTACGAAACAATCAACGTCGCAATGACAGCCGCAGAAACCGGACACCTGCTCCTATCCACACTTCATACTATCGGAGCCGCCAATACAATTGACCGTATCATTGATGTTTTTCCGGCCAATCAGCAACGACAGATTGCCGTACAACTTTCTATGGTGCTCAATGCAGTAGTTTCTCAACAACTGGTTCCAACTGTTGATGGAAAAGTCGTTCCTGCCCTAGAAGTGATGACCGTAACGCCTGCGATCCGCAACATGATACGCGATAATAAAGTCCATCAAATCGATGGCCTCTTATACTCTTCAGCAAAAGAAGACATGATCTCGATGGACTCCAGTTTGCTAAATCTCTGCAGACAAGGAACCATCAGCAAAGATACAGCACTCAAATATGCAACCAATCCAGAAATGCTGGTCAAAAAATTATAACCTGCACCTCTCTAAATCTGGCTGCGCAATCTATTATTCAGCGATTGCGTAGCCTTTTTTTCCATTCTTTTTCACCTGATACAGCGCTTTATCCGCCTTTTCATACAAGGTCTGGAAATCTGTACCAGCATCCGGAACGATTGCGATTCCAACAGACGCTGAAAAGGTTTCACTCTTTCCATCTGCTTCATATGTAATCGTCAGCTTCCGGATTAACGACTCTACATTTCTCGCAATTACTCTCTTAGGGATATCTACTAAAAATACAACAAACTCATCTCCCCCCAAGCGACATACAATATCCTGCGCACGTACATGTCTCTGAATAATTTCTGCTACTTCGATTAATGCTCTGTCTCCCATCATATGCCCCAGAGTATCATTGACTGCTTTAAAATTATCCAAGTCAATAATATAAAATGCGCACTCTTTCTTTCTGTCTGATTTCAAGATCCTATTAATATTCTCCATAGCTGCAAGACGATTATACGTTTTTGTCAACGGATCTTGCCCAATCTGACTCTTCAAAAACACTTCATTCTGCCGTTCTTCCGTAACATCAACCAATGTACCGACTGCAATCCGTTCCTGTCCATTTTCCTCAAACGTAATGTTGGTCACCTTCACCTGATAATAGTAAAGCCTTCCGGATACATCCAGACAAAATTCCCCGGATACCTTTTTTTCTCCATGCTCAATCAAGGCAAGCAGGTGCATCAAGGTTTGATAAGACTCGCTTTCTTTCGGTATACACCGCTCCAGTTCCTCCGGAAGATTATCAATCTCTTGTGGAAAAACAGCATGCTCCGATTTACTCTCATTCATAAACTCCAACTTCTTCGTTCTCAAATGATACATAAACACAAAGCCGCCGGTTTCTCGAACTGCAATCCGAAAAATCTGATCCTTGACCTGTAACTCATGATTTAATGCTTTAATTTCTATCCGTTCCTTTGACAGTACATAATAACCAAGGCAGATCAACGCCGCAATGATCAGCAGAAGCTTTGTAATCAATTCCACTACAATTTTTCTGGAATACTCCATATTTTCAGTTGCTGCTTCGCCCGTCAAAACCGTAACAACACACCAGTTTTTAATCTGCATCGGAGAAAACAGTAACAATCTGGTTTCCCCATTTTTCTCAACCGAACGGACAACAGATTCCTTTTTATCCAGAATACGCATTACATCCTGCACATCCACGCCCAGACCTTCCAGCGTATCAAAATAGTTCTTGTCCCCTTTTGCAAGACACTTTTTACTATCTGACTTCACTATATAGTTTCCTTTGTCATCGATAATGTGTACAAAACTTTCTGAATCCATTTGCAATTCAGAATTCACATAGATATTAAATTCTTCCACAAGATACACACCATAGATAACACCATGCACTTGATCATTTTCACCATATACCGGAACAGATATCGTAACACCTTCCTTTGTAGACAATCTTGTCAGAAATACATTACTAATATATACATTTCCAGCCATCGCTTCTTTAAAATACTCCGCATCCTTCGTATTTGCTGTTATGCCGTTGGTAGTTACAACATTCCCTTCCGGATCTACCAGTCCAATCCGATCCATCCGATTCTCTTTTGCAATTTCCTGCAGGTATTTCATCGTCTCTTCACTCTGCATATCTGTTCCCTGATCAATCGTTCTTCCCGCCGCCTGTAATACACGGATCGCACTCTGCAGACGACGCTCGGCCATCAGAGAAGCCTGATTCGCCAGTCCTTGAAGCCGTTCCTCATTTCGAACACCTTCTGCTTCTCGCATACTTGTATCAAACTGCCAAGAAGATAAAAATACAAGTACAACAACCAGTAAAATGGAAACCCAGATCCAACCTTTTTGATTTTTCTTTCTTTTTTTGCTCTCCACCATACGCTTGTCCCCATCTCATCAAGTTAGTTTTATTCAACCTTCTTCTCGTTGAATATACGTTCTAAAAAACTCGCCCTCTGATAACGGCTTATTAATATAATATCCTTGAATCATATCGCATGACATTTCCCTCAGCACATCCATGTGCTCCTTTGTCTCAACACCTTCTGCCACGCTCTGGATTTTAAACTTCTTACAAATATCAATGACATTCTCTACAACAATTCTCGCTTTCTCATCATGATAAATATCATTGATGATTCTTCTATCTAATTTTAGAGTATTCAGCTGTAAAGAATATAGAACATAAACATTACTGTATTCTGCCCCATAGTCATCCAAAGCCGTACGATATCCCTCTTTTCTGAATCCATCCACAATATTTTTCAAACTCATATTATCGATCGATCCAATACTTTCTGTAATCTCTATTTCCAACAAATTCTTCGGAATTCCAAACCGTTCCACAATTTGATTTGTTTCTTCCAGAATTCCAGGCTCCAGAATTGTTGCTCTTGAATAATTCAAAGAAATCGGGAACGGCTTCCAGCCGGCATCCATCCATTCCTTTATCATTCTACAGACACTCTCCAATACAAACAGATCAATGTGACGGATCAATCCCGCCCTTTCGATCACCGGAAGAAAACTTCCCGGCGGAACAATCCCCTTCTCCGGATCGATCAATCGAATCAACGCCTCCGCTCCACAGACCGTTCCTGTTGCCGCATCTACCTTCGGCTGCAGATACGCACAAAAACTTCCATTTTCTATCTTTTCCCGAATATTCATCAAAAGTTCCTGAACTGTTCTTTCACTTACGCTTCCCTTATGATTTTTCTTTTTATTCTGCGCCACAGCCAGCTTCTCTTCAATCTGATCCTGCATTTTTTCTGCCGAAATAGAAGCATTTTCCCATGCATTAGCCGTCACGATCCATGCTGCATAATTCGATTCAATTTCCGCTTCCAGTTGTTGATACCGGTCAAGAAACTCTTCATAAACGACATTCTCACATACTGCAAAAAAGCTCGTTCTTCCAACACGATAACAATTATTCTGCCCAAAAAGCTCCATCATCAGTCTAGCTGTAAACAAAAGGATCTCATCCCCCTTACCTGTCCCATACTGCTGATTGTATCGTTTCAGGTCTACCATTTGCACACCGATCATCCCCAGAGTGATAAGAGAATCCTCATTCAGACCTTCCAAACGCTTTTCAAAGCTTTCATAATTCATGACACCGGTATTCTTATCCCCCCACAAAGCTCTCTCATAGGCATTTCTAACCGCATACAAATGCTCTGACCACCGAACCATCTCCATCACATACTCACGCGCAACACCGTCTAAAATACGATCATCACACTTCTCTACGAGAACGCCGTACTTCAAACGATCCCCCTCATATTCTCCCATCAAAAAGACAGGATAATCCAAAGACTCTACATCATAAGCTCGCAGCATCTCTTCATATCCAACTTTCTCCGGACCATCAATATAAAGGAACTCCTTGTCTCCCGCCTTTCGCAGTGCTGCATCCAGATACTTTTCATTTTCCGGTCTGATTTCCAGCGTTTCTCCCTTTTGATAAGCACTCCATCCAACCTCACGCATAACGCCGTTGGATTCCGGTTTCGGACGGAAAAAAGTGACCTCTTCCGCGCCATAGCATTTTCCGATGTATTCCATATACATCCGATATACTTCTTTTCGAGACTCTCCACGCTTGATCCAATCCAGACTCTGCTCAGAAAGCGCTTCCAGCTCATAATCTACTTCTTCCGCGATTGGTTTCAGCACATTCATATCCGTATAAAGCACAAGCTGATTGCCACCGCCTCGCTTCGCCGAATCCAGCGCATAATACGTATTCTGATAAATATACTCATAGGTAACCTTTCGCACCCCCGGACACACTGCGCCTACAGAAACCGTAATATGAAACTTCATTCCATTGCAGACATAATTTCCATTCAGAGCTTTCATCAGACGCTCAATCTCTCCGCGAACCGCCTTCTTCGGCTTATCACTATGAAAATACACTGCAAAAATATCTCCATTGATGCGTCCCGCAACAGCCGTTTGTGGAATCTGCTTCGTAATCGCAGCTGCAACCTGACGCAGCAACTCATCTCCCACAATAAATCCACCAATTCGATTCACTTCCCGGAATCGGTCAATATTAATCAACAGAAAGACTTCTTCACCGTCTTTGCGCTCCTCGCGTTTCAAAATATTCTCAATCAAAAGCTTCGTTGTACCAAGATTATACAAGCCCGTCGTTTCATCCAGCTCTGCCTTCTTTTTCAGCGCCAGCTCCCGCCGTTTCGCAAGATCAATATTGCGCGCACAGACAAACAAAAATTTGTTACCAGTTGTCGGAGAATCAATAATTTTAAAATTCAGATTCACCCAGATAATCTGTCCCTGTCCATAAATCTGACGGAACTCAATCTCTCGGATAACACTTCCTGCTTCCGCCGCCATAAAAATCTTATCCGCATTATACTCTTCCTGAAAACGCTTCCTGTCATCTTCATTCGCGATATCTTGCAAAATACGCTCGTATACATCATTGTACGTCACTTCGCCAACTTCATTCTCATCCAGCGTGCGTTCCGCATTCCAAACCATTTCCAGCTTCTTTGTCGTCAGATTCACATGTGCACTGTAAAGTGTATCCTGGACCATCACTTCCCGCATCTTCTCTTCATTAAATGCACGTATTTCCGCTTCCTTCTGAGCAGTTACATCCTCTCCGATCCCAATCGCCTTTTCTACATTTCCAGCTTCATCTTTCAGAGAAATATACGTAATCTTTTCCCATACCTCCTTACTTGTCTGAAAATGAATGGTTCCGATCACCATATCTTCTCCCGCTTTTATCCGATTATGGATATTACGAAATTCTTCGATGCTATTAGGATCAATCTTACCGTCAGCAATCATACTCTCCGGAATATTCGGAATATGTCTTTCTCTCCGTACGCCCTGATCCTCCTGCAAAATAACCATTTCTTCCTGAGGCTTGTACTCCCAGATCTGTAAATGGGTATAATTTCGCACAAAACGATACAAAAGCTCTGTATGTTGAAGCTGATCCTCTAAAAGCCGCCTCTGGGTAATATCCATGCTCAGCCCAAGCATAATCTTTCTCCCATCGACAAGCCTCGTCAGCGATGCGATCAAATGTACCCACGCGATAGAAAGATCTCTCTTCCGGATCCGATATTCCAACACCACTTGATTTTTCCCTGCCTTCAACGCATTTTTCACTTCCCTGTAAATACGCTCCAAATCTTCCGGAAGAACCCGAGTTGTAATATCATTATCCAACTCCTCTTCTGCCTGTTTTTGAGTATAACCATAAATCTTATAAAAGCCCTCACTGGCATAAGTCAGCTCCAAATGATCTGTTACAAATGCTTTGAATACCCCGGTCATATCATTTTCATTTATGAAACGAAGCTCCTGCTCCTTCTCCATCGCTTCCGTAGAATCGATCAAAAAAGAAAAAATACGCTTTTCCCCACGTGTATTTTGTACATATCGTCCTACATCATAGACCCAGACCATCTTTCCCTGATTTGTCATGATCCGATAATACACCTTATATAAACTCTTCTCACGAAGCTGCTGCCGCACCTCTTCTACAACACGATCCCGATCTTCCTCATAAATCAATCCCTTAAACTTTCCATTTGTCTGATGGATAAACTCCTCATAAGTCCCATTCCCCAAATACCGCAACAGTGAATGATTAAACGCAAGCATACTAAAATCTTCATCATCCAGTGTCACCATCGTTCCACCCGGGATATTTGTATTCACAAAATCAAACAATCTCTCGATCATCTCTTCCCGGTCTTCCTCTTGCATCCCATCAACGAAATAAAAAGAAGCACGTTCTGTCCCGTTCAATTTCTTTCGTATTTCCTTGTCATCCAGATTATAGATCATTCCCACAAACACACTCGGTGCGCCTTCCTTATCCGGGATTACCCGTCCCTTACACAGGAGCTGCACCCACTTGCCCTTACTATTTCGGGCACGATACCGTATCGTATACCGGTCCGTCTTGCCGTCAGCCACCTCCTGATTACTACGCAAAAAGAACTCCCGGTCCTCCGGATGCACATTTTCTCCCCAAAAAGCCACTGCTTCTTCGATAATCTGACGTGGCAATCCAAACTCACGTACCATTTTTCTCGAATACATAAACGTACCCGTTTTTAAATTTCCGGCAAATATATATCCGTCCACCGTCTCGGAAAAGGCATCAAACATACTGTCTCTGTTATATTCAAACGGAATCTGATCCGTTTCAATGTCCGTAACATAGACATTGGCGTGCAGCTGGTCAATAATTCTCTTATAAAAACCTAAATCAAATTGTTCTTCCATTTTATCGCTCCCCCAGAATCTCCTTTGTAAATTGTTCTGCACTGATCGGCTTGCTGTAGTAATATCCCTGTCCCTGATCACATCCGATGGATTTCACAAACGCAGCCTGCTCCTCCGTTTCAATCCCCTCAATCACCGTTGCGATTGACAGCTTTTTCGCCAGCCGCACAACCTCTTCCATGATCATTCTTGTACTTCCACAGCCTTCCTTCTCTGTCTCCAATAAAAATCCCCGATCCAGCTTTACTTCATCAATCTTCAGCTTGCCAAATGTATTCAGAGAAGAATATCCCGTTCCAAAATCATCTAACGAAATCTTAAATCCCTTCTTTTTCAAACGTTCCAATCGCGCGTTCATATCCGAAAGATCATCAATCACCAGATCCTCCAAGATTTCCAACGTGATCAAAGATGCCGGAATTTGATATTTTTCTAACAACTCACTAAGACGCTGCTCATAATTCTCTTCATAAAACGTAAGCTTGGACTGATTAATAGAAATCGGTACCGGCTGATAACCGTCCGCAATCCACTTCTGCAGACACTGGCATACTTTTTCAAACATATACATATCCAAATCTGCACAAAATCCATTTGTTTCAAAAAGAGGAATAAATGAAGACGGATATAAAAATGTTCCTTCCGCATTAACCCAACGGACCAGCGCCTCCGCTCCGCCCAGAGAGTCATCCTGCACATTCATCTTCGGCTGCAGATACAGCTCAAACTCCTCGCACTCCAGAGCCTCACGCGCATGACTCTCGATAAAATTGTCAATCTGCTCCTGTTCATGCAAAGTCGTATCAAACAACCAAATCGCCTGCTGATTCGCCTGCTTCGCCTTGGCAAGCGCAAACAACGCACGGGTCATTACTTCTTCGACACTGCCATCCGGCTCAGAAACTGCAATTCCACAGTTCATGATCAGATGATAATGGAAATTTTTATCTTTCTTTAAATCCGTAATCTGCTGTAATGCATGATTCATACGGGCCTGCAGCACTTCTTCCTCTGACTCCCGCAAAAATACATAAAAAGAATCCGCACTTTCCCGGCAAAAGAACTCCCCTTCTCCAACAACTTCCTGCAACTTTCTCGCAATATACTGAAGCAAATGATCCGCCTGCTCTTTTCCGAAAATCTCATTGATAAACTTAAACTGACGCACATTAACAACCGCAATGGCATAAGAAAGATTCCCTGCCTCCCGTGCCAGCTCCTTAAAATGATACATATTATACGCCTCTGTTAAAGAATCATAATATGCCATCTTCTTTAAATTGCGATTCATCGTTTTCATCATTCGATATCCATACACCAAGGTAAAAATAAACAATCCAACGATCAACACGAAAAAGATTGCCGCCACATGTGCAACAATATAGACATTTTTATTTACATTTTGCAATGAATTGATGCAAAGCAAATACCATCCGTTGGATTCAATCGGAGTAAGCAGCGCATGATACTCTACATTTCGATATACAAAAGAAAACTCCTCTTTCTTCATCTTCTGCATCGCTTCTCTCACAACTGCCTGCTCACGCGCATTCAGATATGGCGAAGCCATAATCGTTTCTACCTTTTCCTCCACAACCATACGAGAACCATGGATCAGATAGTTTCCCTTCTGATCTAGCAGATGTACATACCCTTTTCCATAAAACAGACTCTCTTCCTCCATCCATTCAGAAAAAGCATCAACCACATCACTCGCCATCAACGCTCCGGCAACCTGTTCCCCACGATATACCGGCACACCAAATACAAACACCTTTTTCTCTGTATTCTCTTCCGAAATAACATTCGAGACAATCTTCTTCCCCCGAAGAACCTCCTGCGCGATCTCCTGAAGGCCATTGCCATAACACGGTTTTGTAAGAACCCCTTCTCCATCTATGCCATAAAAACCAAACGTCTGGAACTCATTCTCCATATCCGCTCTGACCAACGCCTGATGAAAATCCTCCTTTTGCTCCAAACCATATATACTAATCATACTCGCCATCGTATTCAGCATCTGAAAATTCCGGTCAACCTGTCGCTCAATCTGTTCCTTATAAGTATTTGCCTCCTCGTGCATACGCTCTTCCATCGTATGCTTAAACGTAGAAATAAACACCTGCGACATCGCAAATGCAATCATAAACAAAAATAAAGTCAGACAAATTGAAAAAATAGCCAAAGTTCTCAATCGTTTTTTGGTATTGATTTCTTCCATCATAATGCTTCTTCCCTTGCAGTCTCGTTTTCTGATTGATCGATAGATTCAATCCATTTTATTATACATCGTTCGACAGCTTTTTTGCAATCATTGCTCCCCAATATCTTTTTCTAAATTCAAAAAAATCCGCTGCAGACACTCTTCTCTGCAACGGATATCTACTACTTTTCTTCAATTTTTAAGACTCATACTTCTGTCCGTAATATTTCTTATAATACTTGCCATAATATTTTCCGGTTTTTGCACGCTCTACCTTGTTCAACACAACCCCTAAGATCGGACACTCTGTCGCCTCCAGCTTTGCTTTTACTTCCTGTGCAAAGCGATACTTCACTTTACTCGACTCGATCAGCAATATCGACGCATCACAATTCTTAGCAATGATAGCCGCATCCACAACCAGTCCAAGCGGAGCCGCATCAATCAGCACATAATCATAAATATCCCGGAAAGAATGAATCGTCTCTTCAAACAATGGAGAAGCCAACAGCTCTGTAGGGTTCGGCGGCACCGGTCCTGCAAATAAAATATGCAGACCTCTAACATTTGTTCCGCAAACTGCTTCAGCCAGATTACACTGACCGGACAAATAATGGGACAATCCTTTTTCCACCGTTCCGTTTTCAATAATATTTACCATCACAGACTTTCTCATATCCGCATCAATCAGCAATACCTTTTTCCCCAGCTCTGCCAACGACAACGCCAAGCGATAAATCGTATTGGACTTTCCCTCACCGGACATACAACTTGTTCCCAGAATGACCTTCTTATCCACGCCCGCAAACTGAATATTCGTCCGAAGCGTATTGATCTCTTCCGTCATGCCATATGACATCTCTTCCTTCTTTAGTATGACTCTCTTCATGTGTTCTTCCTGCCTTCTAATATTATCTTCCTTGGATTCCGTCTCATAATCTGTTCTACATACTGGCTCCCGAACTTCTTCTCCAGAATTTCCGCACATTCCTTTAATCTGCATCCTCGTTCCTCCAAATCGTGCATATCCGACGCAATAAAATCCACTTGTTTCTTCTTTAATAACTTCCAGCAGAACTGCTTCATCCGCCATCCGTCATGTCCCAAAATACTGCCTGCCGTTATCTGGATCTTCGCGCCCAGATCAATCAGCTCCCGAACCAGGTCCGGCTGTTTCAATAAACATGGATACCGCTCTGCATGCGCCACAATCGGTTTATATCCGGCGGCAATCAGCTCATATACCTGATTCCGAATGGTTTCATATCCATGCATAGAAGAAAATTCCGTCAATACATATCGTGAACCGGCCATAGTTGGCCGCTTCTCCGCATTCAAGTCTGCTACCATATTACGATTTGTGTGATATTCACAGCCCAGATAGACCCGCATCCCACTCCGTGATCTGCGCGTCAGTTTCCATACCTTGTGGAACTGCTTCTCCACCTGCTCCTGCGAGGTTTCGAACATCCCGCTCCGATAATGAGGCGTCAATATAATCGCCTCCACACCATTCTGATATTCCGACTTCAACATCAGCGCTGCCTCATGGATCGTGTGCGCCCCGTCATCTACCCCCGGAATAATATGACAATGAATATCAATCAGCCCTTGCATATACAACCACCTTTCACGGAAATTGTAAAAAAATCCTCTCCTGTATGCCTGATGCAGGAGAGGATCGTCAATCAGCTCTTATGCTCTTTTCTTACTGCTCAGAGCCCATGCACCACCTGCTGCAAGCAGAGCAACCAGTGCAAATCCCATAACAACTGTACTCTCTCCTGTCTTTGGTGATGTAGCGCTTCCTGTAGAAGCTGCTGACCCCATCGTGTTCTGGTCTACAACGAATGCAACCGGTGATAATGAATGGAATGTTGCTTCGATGGTACCGTTACCGGCCTTAGAATCAACCTTCTCCCATGCTTTCTTCTCAACGTCATAGTGAAGAACTGCAACCTTTGTTGTCTCCACTACACCCGGAACCTTAAATGTCAATGTAAGCGGCCACTCAATCAGTGACTTATCTCCGATAACCTCGACTTCCTGGATATCCAGAACTTCCATTCCCTCTACAAAGTCAGTGCCAACCATCTCTTTTACAAAAGCTGCCTCGTCCAGCTGCTGTGTTGCTGCCTTGCCTTCTTCTGTCAGCTCTACGATGTCTACGTCAACTGCGTTGCCATTTGCATCTGTTGATGTTGTAATCTCCTGAACAATCCCGTCTGTGGAAGGACTTGGAGCTGCAACTGCTGTCATCCCCAGTGCAAAACACATCACGCCTGCGCCTACAATACCTAACCATTTTTTTATATTTCTCATAGTAAAATCTCCCTCTTATTCTTCTTATAAACACTACTATATACGCATAAACTATAGCATACACCAAAAAAAATGTAAACTATTTCTCCACTTTTTCATAGAATACATCTAGAATCATTTCATACAAAGCCGCATCGTCCACGATATATTCATCGTGTTCTTCCCCTTCCATTGTCTCTCCGGGCACCTTCTGCATCGGCTCCTCCACCTGATATTCGGACAGCTTTTTCATCTCCTCTGCCGTCAGATCCGTTACCATATAAGGGGAGACGCTGTCCAACAGCTGCTCATATCCTTCTGCCTTCTGCATATATCCTTTCACAGCTCCCATCAGCGCATCCAGAAACACCATCTGTCGCTCCATTCGAATGTTATTGCTTCCGGTTATCGCAATATCCCTATATCTTACAAACCGTTCTGCCGCAGCCCCGTCCAGTACAAGCTCCGTTCCTTTTTCATACGCAGGATCCACATAGGTGTAATCCTCTTTCAATATCATCGGCACGCCTCCTATGGCATCTACGATAGAAACAATCCCGTCCATATTCAAAGAAATATAGCCGCTGATCGGGATACCATAGAGCAGCTCGGAAACTGCGTCTCTCGCAAGTCGGCAGCTTTTCTTTTCTCCATCTCCATAGGCATACTGAAGCGCTAACTGTCCCCGCTTCTCTGTCAAAAGATTTCCATCTATGTCATAAATCTTCAGATTGACCATCGAATCTCTGGATACCTGCAGCATCTGTGTGGTCTTCGTCTCCTTATCCATCACAAGCAGCAAAATTGCATCCGACTGCCCGCCTCTTCCCGGATACTCCTGCACCTGCACTGCTTCTCTTTTATCAACTCCAAAGAATACGATATTCTTCAGATCCCGATTGTATTTGTACTTTTTGCCCTGATAGGTAACGGTTGTACTGTCCTCTACTTCTTGGATATTCCCACCTGACTGCACCGTCGTCTGGTTCTTCTTCCGTACTCCATATAACACGCACCCAATCGCCACAATAAGGCAGAGTACAATGACTGTTGTGATCACTTTTTGCTTTTGGTTCCATCTATTTTTCTTTTTCATCAATCAATACCGCTCCTACAATCAAACGCTTATCATCCTGTCCTGTCACACAGGTACTCATTGTCAAAATCCGACTGTCTGTTCCGACCGAGATGTCCTCTTTCACTACATTGCTCATATTCCGGGCTTCATAGATCGAATCCAGAAACCGCTGCCGTTCACTGTCGAATCGAAAATCAAAGGTATTCATAATGTGTCTGTCATCATATACCACTGACGCAAAGATCTGATAGGTCAGCTTCTGCGTCGGCGTATAAATCACGACATACGGATGTTCATCCAGATATGCCTCGTCCGAATAATTGTGCAGATTCTGAAACATACTTCCATCTGCCATGTCATGTCCATATACCAATGTATTAAAATCAGAGAAATCCTTTTTGTTGCATCGTTCCGTATAAATCGAGCCCGGATATCCGTCCTGACGCTCTACTGTCCGCATCAAATAATAGGAATCATCGTCCGGACTCTGCACGATCGGATATTGAATATTGGTTCCATCAATCTGGATCCATGCATAGACATCCGGATTGATCTGCTGCAGCGCGGCGAAATCTATCGGAATCTCAAACTCCTCTTTCGCCGGTTCCTCTTCCGGCTTCTCTTTCACGACCTCTTCCTGGATCTTCGTATACACTTCCTGATTCTGATGTTCCTTCCAATAATACCCGATCACAACACAGGCACAAACAACCGCAATTCCGGTTAAGACCCAGATTGCGATTTTTCGATGATTTTTCATCTCGGACGATCTCCTTTCTGTCTGCTCCGCTTTCACCTAATCACTCACCACTTCTAGAAGTGGACGTCTTATCAACTAAGATAAACATACAGCAGCGCCGTCTCTAAGACTGCACTGCTGCCATTTTCTCCGTATGAAACCCAATTATGCCACACGCTTTCCGCTTTTTCCTTTGCGTCTCTTCTCCATCGGAAGCGCCGCCAAAGTATTCATCTGTAAGTACTTCTTGACATCGTCCTCATCCTTAATCGTATCATCCATCAGATACAATACAATAATCAGACCCGCTGCCAGCACTGCTCCGAGAAGTGCACCCAGCATGGTATTCTTCATTGTATTTGGGCTGGATGGACTTACCGGTACAATTGCTTCTTCCAATGTATTCGGTTCATCTGTTCCCATAACATCCGCAATCTGGGCTCTTGTCACTTCCGCCACTGCATTCGAGATATCTGCCGCCAGCTTTGGATCCGGATTTGTCACCGATATTTTTAAAATATGAGAATCTTCCGGATTTTCAAATGTAATTGTATTTGCTACAGCCTCATACGAAGCATTCAAATCCAGCTGCTTGATCACTGTCTCTACAACCGGCCGACTCTTACCAATGATCATAAAATCCTGCGCCAGCGAATCTCCAATCTGAATATCCGCTAAGGAAGTAATGGATGTACTCTCTGATAAAATATAGATCATAGAGCTTGCCGTATACTGCGGTGTAATCAAAAGCTTCGTCCCGCCAAATGCTGCTGCCGCACCGATCACAAGACACAATGCAATCGCCCACCATCTTCTCAACAATGCTCGTCCTAAATCCAGCAGATCAATGACATCTTCATTCTCATATATCTGTTTTTCCATTCTCTATCCTCTCTCCTCAAACTCAAACAAAAAGCCTCCATAAAATTATAAGTATTCTAACATACGTCTTTCAAAAGCACAAGTATCTAACAAGATATCTGCGAAAGATACAACGCCCAGGCAGCCAACGTAAATCCATCCTGGATCTTTCCGATGCGGATCCATTCTTCCAGCTCTTCTCTACTTACAAAGTAAATTGTTTCAATCCCCTCATGCCCTGGCTGCTCTTCTATATGAGAGAGCTCACACGCATAGACATCCACCGGATTGCCCGACACTCCACTGTCCGCTACAACGACGCCCAAATGGGAACAGGACCCCACTGTCGCACCGATTTCTTCCCGTAATTCTTTCTTTACATTCTCTTCTGCCACAATTCCCAGTTCTCCAAAGCCTCTCGGAAAGGCATATTGATACTCATGTAAACTGTGACGATATTGTTTCAGCAGTACATACTTCTCTTTGTATCTTGGAAGCGCCACGACTGCTCCACGTTCCACTGCCGGAATTAGTCGCTCATAAGTATACAAACTCCCGTCATCCTTTCGGATCAAATCCACAACCAAAAGATGATATGGACTGGTATATACAACTCCAACCTTCACACCTGTTTCCTGCACATACGTTTCTACCTGCTCCGGCTCCAGTACAATCGGAAAATATGGATTTTCCTGAAACTCTTTCGGACGTTCTTTTTTCAGCCGCAAGTATGCCTTCCATTCTACACTTTCTGTATATCTCCCCATAAACGCCATCATTCCCCTTTCTACTACAATATTTTTATGGTTAATATCCCTTACAGCCAGTAAGGAATTA
>Scrappy_p2__coassemble_482_pt1 | contig 125173 bp, 102 predicted proteins | sample Scrappy_p2__metabat2_low_PE_009 | metagenome-assembled genome bin Scrappy_p2
TTCATTTTGAACGAAAAGTCCTCTTTTTCCGTAGAGGCTGTTATTTCACAGCCCCAGCACGTTTTTTATTTAAATATACTACAGCACAGAGTCGTCTTTTTCGCAATCAAAATTTCTATATTAGAAAATTTCTTGATTAAACATTTTTTATATATTCTTTTGGACTGACTCCTGTTTCTTTTTTAAAGACTTTCGAAAAATACAAAGAATCTTGATAGCCTAGATAATTAGCCACATCCTTTACTTTCATTCTAGAATGCGCCAAAAGATGTTTTGCCTCTTCCATCTTTTTATAATTTACATAATCCATCGGGGTCATATCATAATAAGATTTAAAAATAGTACTCAAATAAGAAGGGACAAAGCCATATCGTTCTGCCAATTTTTGATTTGTAATATTGGTACGAAAATTTTTATCCAGAAACTCTTTCATGCTTTTCGCAATTTGTTGTTTATCTCCACTTCCATTCTTTTCAGAAAAGAAATGTTCTCTAATCAAAAATTCCAGTTCGTCTTTCATTTCCTCCACTGAACTGCTGTTTTCAAGAACGAACTGCAATTCGTCTTCAATCTCAAAATACTCTTGATTTCCCGGATATTCTTGACATAATTTTGTTATAAAATATCGAAGATTATATACTGCTTCTTTATGTCCGACAGGACGGATCGTCAGCATATCCAATAACTCTTTCATCCCATCGATTACCGGATTAATCCCTTCAGCAATACATTTCTCTAAAATTCTATCTACCCGATTCTTAATTTTCTGTCCCTTTTCTTCGGGTCTAATCTCTTCTTCACAATACGCAAACACTGCACTTTTCATAAAAATCATATTCTTTTTCGTATAATTGCGAAGTTTTTCATAAGTTCCATACACATATTTAAGATTTGCTGCTTCCCTACTGTAAACGATTGTCAGTGGACATGGCATTTCTCCTCGCCGATCGACCAAACGATTCAGACTGCTCAATTCCGGATCACACCCTTTTCTAATAAAAATAATTTTCTCATTGATTTGTTTACCATCTACAATCCAGAAGCTTTCTACAGGAATAATCGTGCTGATTTTATTTGAAATATCCAACTGTTGAAATAGCATCCCATAATCTTTATCATTTCCTGCTGAATATCCATTATATCCCAAGGTCAGAAGCGCCATACAATATGCCCTTGTCCTATCCTCTACCCCCACAAAGCCAGTCAATGCCTTTTCCAAATCCTGTGCTTTTTCTTCAAAATCCCGTTTTTTGCATATCTGCATAATTCGATCTAACAGTATTTTTAAATCATTATCCTTCAGAGGCTTCAACAGATAATCATAGACATTATTTGAAAATGCAGCCTTAACATATTCAAAGTCTTTATACCCGCTAAGTACAACCGGAATTACATCGATCTGTTTTTCATTCATGTATTCCAGCACTTCTATTCCACTCAGAACAGGAAGATTAATATCCACAAACATTACATCTATATCTTGCTTTTCTAATATCTCTAGGGCTGTATATCCATTATCAGCAACAGCAGTTACTTTAAACGCCGGATTGATTTTTTCTATCTTTCTGCAGATACTTCTTTGAACCGGAGGTTCATCTTCAACTACCATTACCTGTATCATCATACTTTCCTCCTATCACTATTCCAGCTCCATGCTCACTGTTCTCTATGTCAAAAATCAAATCCTCCCCATAAGCGATATAAAGCCGAACAAATACATTTTTCAAGGAAAGTCCTCCTATTCGGAGTTCTTTAATCAGTTCTGTCAATTCCTTATTACGAATTTCGTTGAGCTGTTCCTGAATTTGTTTCTGTTTTTCTGCTTCGATTCCACTTCCGTTATCCCGTATTCGTATTTCCCATACATTCTCCATGAAAAGAACCTGTATATCTATGATCCATGGAAATGTTTTCTTCTTAAATCCATGTGCAAAACAGTTCTCAAGCAGCGGCTGTATAATAAATCTCGGTATTCTAAAGGAACGTATTTCTCCTACATAAACCATAGAATATCGAAATTTATCCTCATAACGTATCTTCATTAGTTCAAGATAATTTTCAGCATATTTTATTTCTTCTTCAAATTCCGTATAATTTGCATTAAACCGCGTATTATAATGAATCATATCAGATAATTTCTCACATATTTCTGGTATCTTTTCACTTTCCCCATCTGTTGACATGGCAGAAACAACTGAAAGAATATTATGGATAAAATGAGGATTCATCTGTGCTTGAAGTGCAAACACCTGGCTCTGTATTTCATTTACCCTGCTGGTCATAACTCTTTCCATCGAATCCTGCAGTTTTTTTATCAAGCTGTCAAAAGCAAGATTGAGTTTCAAAAGTTCATTATCATTTTCCGAAGTGATCAAAGGTATTTCTTTCAAATTTTCATCTGCATGCAGACTTCCAACTACATCACACAATCTGGCAATGGGCTCTGTTGTCTTTTTAATTACCTGAACCTGCCCCATCCATATAATAAAAATAATGCATATAATTAAAAGAAACATCCAGGCAAATGTTGAAAACATACTGACGACCAATGCCGTATTTTCGGAAACAAGCACTATCGATATATGATATTCCTCAAATTCATTCCGGATACTATAAACACCTTTCGAGATATATCCTGATTTCAGACTATTTGATGTTTTATATTTCCATGGCTCTCCATAAGTAAAAATGGGTTCATCCCTATTTTCTTCAAAAATATAACATTCCGTTCCATCTGCAAGTACCTTTGAAAATGCATTTTGAAAAATTTCCATAGGTACCTGCACTTGTACATATCCCAATCTTTCAGATGGAATAATTTGATAATCTTTGATTTCTCTAATTGCAGAAATAACAGAAACTTCATCATTTACATACGGATCCTGAACGTCTACTTTGAACATTTTCGCCTGCTTATTCTCCGTAAAAGCAACCTGTGCATCATCATAAAATTCTTGATTCTGACAATCTTTTTTCAGATATCCGTAATCTACTGCTCTCCCCGAAAATATAAAATTCTCTTGATCATCTAAAAGGCATATTCTTCCTATTGAATTTTGTTTCAGCATATAGGACATCATATACTGTTTCAATTCAGCATCTTGATCTGTATATTCATTAAAATAATTATTGCTTCCTGTATAATTTTGCACATCTCGAAACGTGTTGATAATAAAATTATTTGCGGCCAGCTGCAAGGCTACTTCATCTGCCAACTGCAGCGCGGTATCAACTTGCGAAACTGCTCCTTTCATCTGGACATTCATTTGTTCTTCAAAAGAACTGCGAACTTTTGCAAATGTATATCCGGCTGCCACAGCCGTCAATGCAACGATCACAGCCGCCACTATAATAATATTTTTTAGTATAATCTGTCTTTGAAATTTATATTTCTGCAAACTCTTTCCTCTCTCCCATGAGTCAATAAGCCCATGGCTGTGTTTGAGTAACAACTTCTTCCCCTGTTTCAATTGCCTTTTCAATCATAAATGACAGATACGTATCCTGCGCTGCCTCTCTAAGAGGATAAAAATCTTCTCCTGTTTCCACATATGTTTTCATCTTCTCAAGGCAGGATGCCACCGCTATTTCATCATCATTCATTCTTGCCGGATAAAATGGATTTTTATAAACGCATTGATCTAAAAACATCATATCCTTATGCGCCCATTCTGTGTTGTTGTTTACCCCTACATCAAATCTTGAGATTTCTTGTGTCACCGGAACATTTTCCTCGGTCAAATATCTGACCGTCATGTCATTAATTTCTCCCTTTACCCCTTGAATATTCCAGCGTCTTGTACGAATCATAGAAAAATACTGTTCACCGGCAAAGTCCAAAAATGCTGTCTTTCCATTTTCAAAAGCAAGAGAAGCCCAATCTCTTTCAAATTGAACTGTTTTCCCGCTTTGGTCAAAACCGCCTCTTCCATTGGTTGCTATGATATCGGATATAAATTTCTGTCCGCGAATCCTGCAGTTTTCAAATTGAATGCCTAAATATTTCCGAAACATACTTACTGCATGATATCCATGAAGAGCAGAAAGCATTGCGCCTGTAATTTCACCGAGAAATCCCTGTCGGATAATCTCCAGGCTTGCCGCATAATACGGTTGAAGGAAATATTGTTCGACGATCTGTACTTTTCCATTTAGTTTTTGAGTCATCTCCCACAAGTCACAAAGTTCTTTTACATTCTGTGCCGGCGGCGTTTCGCAAAGAACCGGAACCTCTGCTTCCATCAATTTGACAAGATATTCTTTTACAATCGTACGCGGCACACATAACACTGCAAAATCCGGGTTTGTTTTCAATGCTTCATCCAGATTCTCTGTAGCATATACCCCTTCTCTTTCTGCCACTTCTTCCGCACGCTGTTTTGTTCTCAATACTCCCGCACAGATTTCAAATCGTTCCGGCACCATTTTAGCTATACGATAGAAAAAATCCGCCCTCCATCCAAATCCAATTACAATAAATTTTGCTTTCATCTTTTTTTCTCCTACTATTTGTATTATCCTAAACTATACGTTTTAAAATACTGCAAGTTCTGCTCTGCCTCATCATATCATACTGAAGAGTCAAAGTCACTCACCCTTTCACAGCTCCCGAAGTCATACCTGCCACAATCTGTTTCTGCAGAATAATAAACAGGATCAACATCGGCAAAACAGCCAATGTCAAAGCTCCGAACACATACTGCCAATCGCGGTTATATCTGCCGAAAAAACTATAAATAGACATTGCCACAGTCGCCTTTTTTGAAGATCCAAGATAAAACAATGGTATCATAAAATTATTCCATACATCAATGGCTGTAATAACGATATTCGTAACCATAATTGGTTTAAGTACCGGGAACAGAACCCGAAATGTCATCTGCCAAAAATTACATCCGTCTATAATTGCTGCTTCGTCAATATCTCTTGGCACCCCTTTTACAAAACTACAAAATGTCATTACAGTAAACGGAATCCTAAGCGAAATAAAAATACATATTACAGAGAAAAAAGTTCCGTATATATTCAATGCTTTTAACAAGAAGAAAATAGAAGCAATCTGAAGAGTAAGCGTAAGCCCAAAAATAAAATAATAATACAATGATCTTGTCACTCTGTCATTTCTTCTTGATATCACAATACCGGCAACTGCACCAAAAAGTACCGATAACACTGTTACAGGAATTGTAATAATCGCACTATTCACATATCCCAGAAGAATCTTCCCCGATTCTAATACATGCGTATAGTTTGAAATAAGCCATTGTTTTGGCAATTCCAAATTAAACATTGCCGCTTCTGACTGTGATTTAAATGAACCTAAAATCATCATAAGAAACGGAACAACATAAATAAGCGCAAGCATAATCAGAAGGATTGATAATATAATTTCACCTTTTGTTCTTTTTTTCATTACATTTCAACCTCCTTCTTCGTAAAATATCTGTTCATAGTAAACGATATCAACACCACAATTACCGCAAGTATAATGGATCCTGCAGTTGATTCTCCTAAGAACCCAAGACTAAACGATTGATATGTATACGTAGACAACACCTGTGTATCAAAGCCCGGTCCACCATTTGTAATAACATATATAATATCAAATACCTTCAATCCGCCTGCAATACTAAGTGTAACTACAACAGTAAGAGACGGAACGATCAACGGCAAGGTAATATGGCGAAATTTTTCAAAAGCTGACGCTCCATCCAATGTCGCACTTTCATAATAATCCATAGGAATTGCCTGAAGTCCCGATATAAAAATAAACATATTAAATCCTGCCCACATCCATGTTTCCACAAGTATTACACTTCCGAGCGCAGTCCCATAACTGCCCAGCCAATCTGTTGCAAATCTTTCCAAACCAACAAGCATCAAAGCATTGTTAAGAAGTCCTCGATTTGCAAGAATAGATTTAAATAAAACTCCCACAACTGTAATACTGATCACGCATGGTGCATAATAAATCGTCCTCAAAATCCCCCTTGCGGCCACCTTTTTTACAAGAGCAAGTGCGAGCAGAAATCCCAAAGTAGTTTTTAAGATTGTTGTCAGTGCTGCAAAAATAAAAGTATTTGCAATCGACCGAATAAATACCGGATCTTTCAACAATTCCCCATAATTTGCCAATCCAATAAACACTGGTTCGTACAATCGTTCTATATTCCAGTTGGTAAACGAAAATACAAAACTGATCAAAATCGGAATGACCGAAAATACAGTATAAATAACCAGCGCCGGAATAAGCGCCCATAATGGATACAACGACTTTTTCCCTTTCATAATCTGTCAAATCCTTTCCAAAAACGAAATTTCACATACATGTCCTAACCATTTATTCCAACATCTTTATTGCAGAAAAAAGGAGGTCCGGGCATTCTGTCCGAACCTCGCATACTAACGGCTATTCCCAGCCCTCTGCTCCTTTTTCTGTCATAAACTTATTGACATCCTGCTGGAAACGGTCAAGAACAGCTTTACCATCCATATTTCCTTTTGACGGTGCTTCCAGGAAATATACCCAAAGCGTATTTCCAAACAACGGCTGAAGTGTATCAATATATTGATTCATCTGCGCAACTACTCTTCCGCTTTCCATATATTCATTGTAAATCTTCGGAATATCTGGGTTCATAGCCTCTTCATTTCCATCAACACCTTCTATATTAGGAAATCCCGGTCGTGACTCAAAGTAAATGTTGCCATATTCAGGAGTACTCCATAATTCAAACACTTCTTTAATCGTATCAAGCTTCTCTGTATCTTTATTTACAGCAATTCCCATCGCTGTTGGAAGATATGCAAGAACATCATTGTTGTCATATCCAACCGGCGGATTAAAAATAGAAAAATCTGCATCCGGATAGGATTCCTCAATTGAGGTAAGAATCTCTGTTGCTCCGTAAATCATCGCAATTTCACCGCTTGCCAATCTTCCCAAACTCTCATCATAACTAACCGTCATATAATCTTCATTAACATATCCTTTTTTAAACAAATCCAGATACTCGTCTATAACGGCTGCCATTTCCGGATAATCATTAAATTCTGCTTGGTTTGTAAGAATCTTTTCTGCAAAATCTTCACATACTTCTTCTGTTCCAAGAGCTCTTGACATACCAGAAGTCATCCAGATTTGCGGAACCCATGTATCTGATGGCACTGCAATTGGTGTAATTCCATCTGCTTTTAACTGGTCGCAGATTGCATAAAATTCATCCAATGTTTTCGGAAGTTCTGAAATTCCCTGTTCCTCAAATACTGTCTTATTGTAAATCAATCCCTGGAAACCATTTGATGCTTCAAAGCAATAGCCATAATGTTTTCCGTTATATTCTGTAAGTTCCGGAGCAATCACTTTTGACATCCATGCTTCGTCATCCAACGGTACAAAAAACTCTTCCGGATTTACAGCCGCAAACAAATCTGCAAACTGATATACGACAAGATCCGGAGCTTCATGAGAATTTAATCTCATTTTCATAAGATTGTCATACTGATCATCCGGGATAACCTCGAATTCGATAGAAATATTTTCCTCTTCGTTCAGTTTTTCTACCATATTCTGAAGTCCTGAATACCATCTGGATTGCTGAACCATACCTGTCAATTCAACTTTCTCTTTTTTGTCCCCATCAGTATCGTTTCCAGATGTACTTCCGCAGGCTGCCAATGATATCGTCATTGCTGCTGCAAGTGCTGATGCAAGTATTTTTTTATATCTGTTCTTCACTATCTTTTTCCTCCATTTTTTATTGAGCGCTCATCTGTTATCACTAGTATAACTGAAAAAAACACTCTTATAAAATGGCATTTTTTAAACAAAAATATGGAAAATATAAAAATGCGGAAAATTCTCACTCTACCGCATTTCTTAACTAAGTATTTTTAGATATAAAAGCACTTTGGGATATCCCGGCTAGATCCCAGCACCAACATCGTACTGCCTTCCGGAATCTTTGTGTCTGATCTGATGCTCAGATCCAGTGCTCCATTCTGTTTAAACGCCATAATATTGATATGATGATTGTTTCGAATATCCAGTTCTCCAACTGTTTTTCCTACCCATGCCTCAGGAATCATGATTTCAAAAATTGCATGTTCCTCATCCAGCTCAATATAATCTAAAATATGGTCTGCACTGTATCGGATTGCCGTCCAGATTGCCAATTGCTTTTCCGGATATACTACATCATCAGCGCCATTTCTCAGCAAAAACTTTGCATGCACATCCCTTGCGGCCCTGGATACAACAAATTTAGCTCCCAAGGATTCCATGGAGCATTTTTAATTTCATGGTACAATTATCAGTTCAGATATTGTTCCATGAATAATTCAGGAAAAAATATTGACACAGACTTTAAGAAATCTGTGTCAACATTTTTTCCGGATCTTCCGCCGCTTTTACTTTGTCGTTTGCCTGAATGATGATTCCTTCTTCATCAATCAAATAGGTGGTTCTCACCACGCCCATGGAAACTTTTCCGTAATTTTTCTTTTCTTTCCACACATCATACGCTTTGATGACTTCTAACTCCGTATCAGAAAGCAGGGTAAAAGTTAATCCCTGTTTTTCCTCAAACCGCTTATGGGATGCTACGCTGTCCTTGCTGATTCCCAGAACTACCGCACCCTTTTCTTCAAACTGCGGATAACGCTCACTATATCCACATGCCTGCTTGGTACATCCCGGAGTATTATCTCTTGGATAAAAGTAGAGAATCACTTTCTTTCCTCTGTAATCTTTTAAACTATGCATTTCACCATTCTGATCCGGCAATGTAAAATCCGGCGCTAAAATTCCTGTTTCTAACATCGAATCACTCCTTTCGATTCATTTCCTATTTGCTCTTTATTATATCTGTATTGCATGTCTGTCTGCAACAATTATCTTGTTGCTTTGCCACTTCTTTTTTTACCTTTCATATTTTATTTCAAACTGATAGTCTTCCATATTTGCCGACAATATTGCTTTTTCTCCAGCATTTTCCCATGTGATTTTCAACCAATTCTCCTCTGCTTTTATTTCCATGGCTGCCCCGATCCCAAATGCTTTGCAGGAATTTCGAAATTTGAGTAACATCAGTTGATTTTTTACAACATCCTTTTGTAATAACTCCTGAATTTCCTGTTTCTTCAAATTTGTGCGATTGATTTCTTTATGTCCTCCTGCTCCAGCTTTCTTTACTGCATCATAATCATTCTTTCCTGCAAACAGATCCAAATACCATATTTGTGGTTTTCCGGGCATAAACAATTGAATTGCGCGAGCAAGTAAAAACTTATTCTCATTTTCTCCTAACGCACTAAAATATGTTGTATTCACTTGATAATATATATTCTTTTGCCCATGAAGATTTTTTACATATCCGCCTCTGGATATCAGTATTTCAATTAGCTTTTGAATATCTTCTTCCGGCAGCAAACCTTTCAGATCCAAAAGCGGAATCCCGTCATGACATCCCAGCATATTTACTGTTTGAATTTTTTCACGATATACTTCTTTCGCCCACATCTCCAAATAATTAGTCCTATGGTTTTCAATTGCATCTATAATCAATCCCGGCAGAAAAAAATCATAAGTCATATAACCTTTTTCCGCTAATTTTTTATATATTCCTTCCGAATAAGACGCATGAATCTCGGGTAAAAGTGTCAAACCATATGAATCTGCCAATACTTTTATCCGACTTAATAAATCCCATGTCCCCGGTTCATTTAAAAAGTTCTTTTCCCCCGGTTCTTTCGGCGCATAAGCAAATGCATCCAAACGAACAATATTTGCGCCATATCCTGCCAGCTTTTCTAACGTCTCGTTATAGAACTTCCACACAAGAGGAGATTTTATATTCAGATCCATTTGTCCAAAATATTGTGGGTAGCGTTCTTCTTGATAGAAAGTATTCCAATAAGGTACTTTTTTCCCGTCCGGAAATTGAACCATAAGGATCGGTAACTCTGGTTTTCGTAAAAACATCTTTTGCAAATATTTTTCTTCCGGTTTAATAAAACCTTCTTCCGTCATGTCACCATAACCCTTCCAAAATTCATTCCAATTGATAAAAAAATCTTTATACTCTGATTGTTCTCCATATTTCACAAGATTTTGAAACTGTGGCGATTGTGCCGATGCATGATTCAATATAAAGTCCAATTTCAAATCTATATCCAGCGCTTTTAACTCATCTAAATCTTTTTTCGTCGCAACCGCCTCATCAATATCATAATCAATCACAGAAAATCCGCGATCTAAATCGGAATGATAGAGACTCGGAAGAATATAGAAAGATTGAAAGGCTCCTTTGACATTTTTTTCATCTAGAAAAGTGACGATATCACAAAGCTTTCCTCCCAAACTATCTGGATATGCATTCAGCATAGGTCCGTTTTTATCTTGATACCAATGATTTTCTTGCATACGAACTGATAATTCCCCTGAAAGATTCATAATAATTTTTGCCCTTGAAATTTGTTGTTCCAAAAGCTTTTGTTCTATTTTTAAAACAAGTGCTGTAAATGGGCTATCTATGTCCGCATCTCTGTTTCGCTCCATACGATACCGCAATGTTTCCTCCGGAGTACTTCGTAAATAAATCGGAATATCTATATATTTCAATCTTTCATTATTTCCATGCGTCCACTCTATGAGAAGAATATCTATTTCTGAAAAATCCTCATTTTTTTCATAGATTTTTTCTTTCTCAGAATCTATATATCTAATATTGATCTGTGATTTTCTTTCTCTAAACGATGTAATCACTTGATTGACTGCATCATAATCAATTTCTTTGTCTGTTCCCAGATATTTTTCCAGACCTTTACTCCCATCACATTCATAAACGCGTCGGCGTTCTGCATCATTTTGTCTGGGAATGCGATGAGGATAATGATCTCCTGCTAAAATAAATACATGAAACCCCTCTGCTTCCAAATATTCCGCTAACTCTTTTGATATCCAGGTCTTGCCTGCACCTGACCCTCCATACAAAGATAGGATTGCGCGACCTTGATTTTTCTCCAATACATCCGGTAATAATTTTTTTATTTCTCCCCATAATATCTGTGAATTCTTTTTTCTTCTTACTTCCATACAAATTCCACCTGATATGCTTCATATTCTCTAAGAGTGCTTGGCAGCGGAAGTCCTGCTTCCATCAATCCATCTGCCGCATATACTCTGTTATCTTCCAATGAGACATATGTGCTCCCCTTCAACAAACCTTTTAACTTAATATAAGTAACTCCTGCATTAGCCTTCTTATCCAACATCACAACATTAAGCAATGCGCGTTTTTTATTTTCGGCGACAAACAGCCACGCTGCAATTGTATCTTCCATTGGATTTGTCAGTCTATAATATGTTCCTTGTTGAATCAGTTCATTCTGCCTTTTAAATCCAGCAACTTGTTCTTTTATTTCTTCTTTTTCTTCTGCATTTAACGTCTGTAAATCTAATTCGTATCCAAAGGTTCCTGCCATCGCAACAACCCCTCGCGTCTTTAAGCTGGTAACACGTCCAGTCTGATGATTCGGAACTGCCGACACGTGGGCACCTACTACTGATGTCGGATAAAAGAATGATGTTCCATATTGTATTTGCGTTCGATCAATCGCATCTGTATTATCACTACACCAGATTTGCGGAGTGTAGTACAACATTCCGATATCAAATCTTCCACCGCCACCGCTGCATCCTTCAATCAAAAGCTCCGGATATCTTTGAATCATTTGTTCTAAGAAATCATAGACTCCTACTATATAATCATGTAATACTGTTCCTCTTAAATTCACCTGCGAATATACATCCGCAATACTTCGATTCATATCCCATTTTACATATGTAATATTTCCCTGATCCAAAACCTTGCATATCGACTCAAATATATAATCTCTTACGTCTTTTCTTGAAAAATCCAATACGAGCTGATTTCTCGATCTAACCGGATTTCTTCCCGGAATCTGCAATACCCAGTCCGGATGTTCTCTGTACAAGATACTATCTTCCGAAATCATTTCCGGTTCAATCCAAATTCCAAAGTCAACCCCCAACTCATTTACTTTTTGTATTAAAGCTCCAAGAGAACACCCCAGTTTCGTTTCATTAACTTCCCAATCTCCCAATCCGCTATTATCATCATCTCTTTTTCCAAACCATCCGTCATCCATAACAACCAGATCGATTCCCACATCTGCTGCCTCTCTTGCCAGTTCCAACATGGTTTCTCCTGTAAAATCAAAATATGCCGCCTCCCAGCTGTTAATCAAAATCGGACGCATTTTTTTCTGAAACTTTCTACGGATTACATGATGATTTATGCAGTTATGATAGTTATGACTCAGTTCACTAAATCCATTTTTTGAAAAAGAAAAAATCGTTTCTGGTACAATAAATTGTTCTCCGGGCTTTAATGGATAAGCAAATTGTTCTGTTTGGATACTCATAACTGCTCTTACTTGATCGTATGGATCTTTTTCTGTCTCAAACCGAAATCCACCGCTATATACAAATGCGATTCCATAACAATTTCCGCTGTCTTCTGTAGTATCATGATCAGCTAAAATAAAAGCCGGATTATATTGATGACTGGACGTTCCCCGTCTACTCTCAAATACACTGCTGCCATGAGCAATTATTGTTCTTTGCACATTTCTCTCCATAGTATGACGTCCACAAAAACTAATCAGATCATATTGCCCCGGTAACAATTCTAAACATGCAGATCCCGCTTTTTCTATAATTATATTTTCAACTCCATTATTTTCAATGATCACACTTCTTGTTATAATATCAAGTTGTTCAATCACCCCATATAATAACGTTACTTTTATATTGCTGACACGATCTTCCATGTATATTTTCAAAGTTTCAGCTTCTTTTTCTTCTGCATATACTGTCGGCAAGCCATGTAATCTATATTTTCCTTTTTTAATCTTATGTCCTGCATATTGAAGTTTACAGCTTTCTGAATCATCTGCATTTTGAATAATCAAAGCAGTATTTCTATAGTCTCCGGTTCCCCAAGTCGGATACTCTTGTGGAAGAACATCCAAAGAATACGTTCTGTCCGTCCCTGCTTCAGCCGGATTCCCGGAAAAGCCTCGATCTGCATATGTTAAAAGATAATCCATCGCTCCGCTTACTTTTGCCCCATAATACAAATGTAGCAAAAATCCATAGGAATCTACCTTCATCTGATAGGTTGTGTTTTTAGTATCTATTGAAAAAATCTGGTTTTCTTCCCAATAACGAATTGCCATATATTATTTCTCCTCTTCCTCTATTTTACTGCACCATTTACTACGCCGTCTAAAATCTGTTTCTGACAGATTAAATAGAAAATTAATATTGGAATCAATGATAATAAATAAGACGCAAATGCCAAATTATAATTTGTTCCAAATTGTGATTGAAAGTTCAACTGAGCAAGCGGCAATGTATTCCAATCTTTTCCCGCCATAATTACCAACGGTGTCATAACATCATTCCACACAGATAATGCTGTAAGAACCGCAACTGTTGCATGCATTGGTTTCATAACCGGAAAAATAACTGACCAATACGTCTTCCAGGTGGATGCTCCGTCTACTTTTGCTGCTTCTTCCAAGGCTAACGGAATATTCACCAGGTACCCTGAATACAGAAGAATATTCATCGGCATATAAAAAACAACATATAATATAACAACACCAAACCAATTTGCTAATCCCATTTCCGCTGTCTGTTTTGCCAATGGCATCATCAAGATTGCAAATGGCACAAACATTCCGCTCACAATAAATAAGTATACAAAATTATAAAACTTACTTTCTTTTCTGTTTCTGGCAAGCGCATACCCCATTAGAGAATGAACCACCAATGATAAACCAACGGTCACGATTGTAATCAACAAACTATTTCCTAAAGAATGCCAAAAATCCGTAATCCTCATTGCCTCTTTAAAATTATGCAGGCTCCACGTCTGAGGCAGGGACAGGATTCCCGCAATGCTGTTTGTCATCTCTGTTGGTTGTTTAAAAGCAATAATAATCGTCATATACAGCGGAAGGACAATTACAGACAACCCCAATATAAGCAAAATCATTGCCGGTAAATTTTTCTTTTTACTTATCATAATTGCTCCTCCTTTTTACTGGATATCTTCATCTGCGTAACTGAAATTATAACAATCACAATGAAGAATACAACTGCATTTGCACTTTGAAAACCAAATTGTCCACCAGACATTCCATTATTATAAATTAAATAAGAAATAGATTCTGTACTTTGTGCCGGGCCACCTTTTGTTAACGCCATGATTTGATCAAATACCATAAGGAAATTTTTGATACAAAGCACCATGTTAATAGTAAAAAATGGAACAATCAACGGGAATGTAAGTTTCCTGAATTTCATAATTCCAGTTGCTCCATCTAATTCTCCAGCCTCATAGACATCAACAGGAACCGTCTGCAAACCAGAAATATAGATAATCGTATTCATTGCAATCGCCTGCCATGCACAGACAATCATAATTCCTATCCACGCTGTATTCGGATTAGATAAAATACTAGATTTTAATGCTTCAGCTCCAATCAAATTTGCAACTGCAGGAACAATATATGTAAAGAAATAATTAAAAATATACCCCACTACCAATGAGCCTAAAATATTCGGCAGGAAATACGCGCCTCTAAAAAAACTTTTTGCACGAATTTTACTATTTAAGGCTAACGCCAGCAATAAACTGATCACATTTACTACAATCGTTGTAACAATTGCTAACTTAAAGGTAAACCAATATGATTTCAACACTCTAGCATCTGTAAACAGGTCCATGTAATTTCGGAAACCTATATAATCATAACTGCCAAAGCCTCTTGAATTTGTGAAACTATATATAATTCCTCTTATCAATGGAATTGTATTAAAACAAATAAATAATGCCAAAATCGGTATCGTAATCATCAGAAAAGTTTTCTTTCTCTCATTCTTCATCACTTTTGTCTCCTTTATTTTGCTGATTTGTCCCGACTATCTTCATATTCTTCTACCATACGAATAATCTCTCTGTTATACCGCAGCCAATCCGTATCAAATTTTTTTAAAAACGCATCAACATCTTTTCGAATCAAAAACGTCTGAATTTGTGCATCTACTGCCATTTCTGACGGGTAATAATGATCCTGAAAATCATACATTTTTCCTGCTTCGATGTACTCTGTCATACCGTTCAGCATTGGCGACAATTCAAAATCTCCTTCTTTACATGGTATGGCATTTTGTAAATCGGCATAAGCCTGTATATTTTCATCTGAATACAGAAAATCAAGCACTTCATATGCTGCTTCTTTATTCTCACATGTCTCCGCTATACAGAACTGTAAATCAATTCCAGAATTTAATGCATTTTGCTCTGTCTGATCGTTTGCAGGCATTACAAATGAATCGATATTTAATTGCGGATTCACAGATAAAATTTGCGGCACTGCATAACTGCCAATTGGATACATTGCCGACTCCCCTTTTGCAAAAGCGGTACATGCATCATTATATCCGTATGCAAATGGATCTTTTGGTCCATATTCTATAAGTTTCAAATACTTTTCTGCCAGTTCCCGATACTCTTTCGAAAATGTGGTCTTGCTGCGATTCACCTGTTGTGCAACATCGGCCGGCGCTAAATCTACCGCCATGGAATTCCATGGAGCAAGGCATGTCCATGTATCTTTAAATCCAAAATAGAATGGTAATACGCCTTCTCTTTCTATTTCCTCGCAAAGCGCCATCAGTTCCTCCCAATTTCTTGGTATCTCCCAACCATATTTTTGAAATAGGTCTTTATTATATAAAATTCCTGCTGCATTTGCTGCATAAGGAACCGCATAAACTCCTTCCATTGGCACCAATTCTAACGCTTCATCAATATCAAGATAGGCTTGTTTAATTTCTTTCAGCCCCTCATAATCCGAAAGGTCCGCAAAAATCTCCGCATCCATATAATACGAATAATTAATATCTCCCCCGACACCGATAATATCCGGATAATCTTCTCGAATAAATCGTGTTCGTAAAATCGTATTTGCATCATTCGGAGAATTAATCGTCAAATGTATATCATCATGCAAAGCATTAAATTCATTTTCCAATTCTTCAAAATAGGATGCCGCTTCCGGTTTATACTGAACAATTTCTATTTCCGTTACATCACTGTTTTTTGATTTTTCACACCCTTGAAAAATAAAAGATACAGCAATACAGCAGCTTGCAATTATAATTCTTTTCGCCCATTTTCTTTTCATGTTTTTCCCTCCTAATAATTTCTACGCATATAATATCATACCATTATGCGTCTTAAAATAGCCGTACGATTCAACTTTTATATCTTTATGCTATTTTTAACATAGATATTGTAAATCACCTAGCATTTTGATATATTTATGTATAAGAATAAAAAGATAAAAGCAGGTATTATATATGAGTGATGTTGTTTTTTCAGTTTTTCCCAGTAAAAATTTCATAGATTTAGGATTATACCAATTTGGTTGGGAGCATTGTGAGCCTTCCCATTCATTTGGTCCTGCGGTGCGCAATCATTTCCTTTTCCACTATGTACTTTCTGGAACCGGTACTCTAATTGCCGAAAATTCAAAAAAAGAATCGATTACCTATTCTATCAAAAGCGGGCAAGGATTCATGATTTTTCCAAATCAAATCTGCACATACATTGCAGATGCTCAACAACCCTGGGAATATGTTTGGATTGAATTTGATGGTCTTCGAGCCAAAGAAACTGTAGAATTGTCTGGTTTATGCGTCAATACCCCGGTTTATAAAGCTAAGTACAAGGATATCGCTCAGACAATGAAAAATGAAATGCTATATATCGTAAATCATAAAGAGGACTCCCCATTTCATCTGATTGGTCATTTATATCTTTTTATTGATAGTTTTATAAAATCTTCCGCAATTACTCAACTAAAAAACAGTAATAATTTACGTGATTTTTACATCAAAGAATCACTTTCTTTTATTGAACAAAATTTTCAAAATGACATTACTATCGAAGATATCGCCGCTTGCTGTGGTCTTAACCGCAGTTATTTCGGTAAAATCTTCCATGAAGTTTTGGGAAAATCCCCTCAAGAGTTTCTAATCTCCTATCGAATGACTAAAGCAACAGAATTATTAAAACTGACTTCTTTATCCATTGCTGAGATCAGCTCTACAGTCGGTTATTCCAACCAACTGCACTTTTCCAGAGCCTTCAAAAAAATTTATGGAATTTCACCCAGACAATGGCGATATGAAAATCCATTTAAATGCACATAAAGCAACTGTATCGTCAGACATTCTATACAAATATTCTTTTCCTATTCTGCCAATTGATGTTCCCTCCATCCTCTGGTATAGTTATATAGAGTTCAATTAGGAGGAACATCTATCATGAAACAATTCAAAAAACTTGTGGCTATCCAGCCTGTTTCTTTTTTAGAAGAAGGAAAACAACAATTACATCAATACTGTGAAGAAGTATTTTTTTATGACACACAGCCGGAAAGCGCTGAAGAGATTGTCTCCCGTATCGGAGATGCAGACGCTATTTTCGTAAGTTATACCCACATCATCGGAAGTGACATCCTGTCCAAATGTCCGAACCTCAAGTATATCGGCATGTGCTGCAGCCTTTACTCTGAGGCCAGCTCGAATGTAGATATTGCTTATGCCCGAGAACATGGGATTACCGTCACCGGGATTCGTGATTACGGAGACGAGGGAGTTGCTGAATATGTGTTGATGAACGTCATCCGCCGCCTTCATGGAGAAGACGGATCCGCTCCACTTCTTGGGGAAATTTCTGAAATATCCGGCGCAAAAGTCGGACTGCTTGGCCTGGGCGCCAGCGCACAGGCAGTTGCCCGCGCATTAAAGATGATGGGAGCAGATGTCCGCTATTACAGCAGAACCAGAAAACCGGGAATTGAAACAGCTATGGGTTACCACTATCAAGAACTGCATCTGCTGTTACAAGAATGTGATATCATCTGCAGTTGTCTGAGCAAGAACGTAACACTGTTATATGACGAAGAATTTGCCTTGATGGGAGAAAATAAAATCTTATTTAACACTGCCTTGAGTCCATGTTTCGAGCAGAATGCTCTGGAAAACTGGCTGAAACAAAAGAATACATGGTATTTCTGCGACACCCTAATGGGCCTGGGCGAAGAATCCCTGTTGGAACGTGAAAATGTATTTTGTCAAAAACGCTCATCCGGCATGACAAAGCAAGCCGTTGAGCGTCTGAATCAAAAAGTATTAGATAATGTAGCTACTTTTCTGCGCTGAACCCATGCATATATGCGAGCGGATACGGTATCAAACACATACCCATATAAGGAGCCGACTGCATTGTTAAAAATACGCAGAAATATTGCATTTCCAAGGCCGAAGATTGGAGCTGCGATTGCCAGTGCGCCAAAGGAATTGAATACTGCCTGCCAGCCATAAGTTGCAGACAAACCAACGCCGATTCCTCCGATCATTCCGATATAACCGTAACAGCTTTCCGGCAATACTGTATACAAGATCAGAAACAGTCCCGCTCCGAGAACATTTCCCGGCGCGCGGAATTTTACACGCTGTACCATATCGCTGTGAAACGGCAGCAACACTGACATGGCTGCAATTCCAATCCACATGACACGCGGGATTCCCAGAAAAGATGCGATTAACATTACACTGGACACCCCAAGTGTCAAACGGATCTGCCATCTGGTCCGGGCGGAAGTCAGATCAAACTCTTCAAACAAATGCCGAAAACTTCTTTTGTATATCGTTTTTTTATGATTCCGATACAACACTGCGGCTGTTGCTACTGCACCAACTGCCAGCGCAATCAGACGCAGTGTATAATCGTGTCCGCTCACATCATACCCCTGCAAAAGCAAATATGCCAAAACAAAGGTTGAATGATTCGACATAATCACATTATGACATCCCAGCAGCATCAACGCAAAAATACAAAATATATTGATAAAAAATGCAATCCCTGGATTCACCATATTGGTTGCTCGCGGACCAAATGCAAGAATCGCAAAAATCAATAAAACACTAACTACACCATGTTGATTACGAATCCCCATATCTGCATAACGAAATACCATAACAGATAACAATACAACCACACCTACAATGCTATTATTATCTCCAAATAACTTTGTAAAAATAGTTACAAACACAACACAAAAGGCAACTGTCAGCAAAATTTTAAACAAATAGATCAATGTATGTTTTCTCTTTTCTTTCGAATCCTTTAAACTTCTAATAAAAGCCTTGGAACCTATCTGATCTAATTGTAATTCTTGATAAAATGTCATCATTCTCCTCCTATTTATTAATTTCAAATGCTATACACTATCAAAGGTTTTTCTCTATCTGCGATAATTGATTTGCCTTTTTTATCTGATTCGCTAATAGAGTAAATTCCTCTTCTTTCATTACACTCTTTAAATGATAAATCGGTTCTAGATAATATCGATATGTACTATCCAACTCTTGATTTCCTTTTTCAGTAATCAAAAGAACATAACTTCTTTTATCCTTTTCGCTCTGTTGTTTTTTCAAAAATCCTTTTTTCTCTAAATGTTCAATCAATCGGCTGATTGCCGATTTGCAAATTCCCATCTGCACTGTTATCTCATGCGGAGTTAATGGTGCCTCTGCAAATACAATCCTTGAAAGTAAATCCATTTCCTGTGCAGTTGTAATTCCTTCTTTTTTTGAATGTCTGATATGTAACGAAGAAAACAGTCGAATATCCTGCATAATTTCCATCATATCAACCCATGTATATTCTTTCATTTTTCTTTCCCTTCTTTTAGTTTACATTGTGAACTATATACGGAATTTTACTATTTGTCAATTGTTTTTTATTTTTTCCAACAATATTCATTTTTTGCCTATTGCAAATCAAAATAACAGATAGTACATTAAGTGTATTAAATCATCAAAGGGAGGACACTATGAAACCAAAAAGAAAATGCATTGCTGCACTACTTGCAGCCACACTTTTCTGTCCCATTTGTCTGACAGACGCTTATGCTGCTGAGCCAAAACAGACAACCTCTACAGAAAAAACAGTTCAGCTTTTATTTACTCATGATATGCACTCTCATTTAGATTCTTATCAAGTAAATAAAAACGGAACCCTTGAAACAGTTGGCGGATTCGCCAAACTAAAAACCATGGTAGATTTAAAACGAGCGGAATACCCTTCTACATTTCTAGTAGACGGTGGGGACTTTGCCATGGGAACACTGTACCAGACAATCTATGAAACAGAAGCACCTGAACTCTTATTGATGGGAGAAATCGGATATGATGCTACCACTTTTGGCAATCACGAATTTGACTATCGCAGCAAAGGGCTCTCTAATATGTTGCTTTCTGCAACAGCACATGCAAAAGCCTCTCCTGATTTTCAGCTTCCGGCTCTTGTCAGTGCCAATATTGACTGGTCAAAAAATACCTCAGATGATAATCTTTTAGTCAAATCTGCAATGGAAACCTATGGCAGCACCCCATATACCATCATAGAACGTGGTGGCGTACGTGTTGGAATTTATGGAGTTTTAGGAGAGGATGCTGATGCCTGCGCACCAGAAAGCGGATTGATTTTTGAAGACATTGTAGACACTTCCAAAGAAATCGTTCAAGATTTAAAAAGAGAAGACGTCGATATGATCGTCTGCCTTTCTCACAGCGGCACTTTTGAGGAAGCGGAAAAATCTGAAGATGAAATCCTTGCACAAGAAGTTCCGGATATTGATGTAATTGTCAGTGGCCATACACACACTCGATTAGATGAGCCTATTCAATACGGTGATACTTATGTTGTCTCTGCCGGTTCCTACTGTGAAAATCTGGGCGAACTTCTTTTCACTCAACGGGAAGACGGCAGATGGAATCTGGATAAATATGTCCTAAATCCTCTGGATAAAACCGTAACAGAAGATGAGGCAATCCAAACACAGCTTGCACAATATAAACAGATTGTCAACGACCGATATCTCAGTCAGTTTGGGTATACCTTCGATCAGGTTCTTTCAGAAAACCCGGTTGCATTTACTCAGATGAGCGATTTCGCACTGGAGCACAGAGAAGATCCACTTGGCAGTCTCATTGCAGATTCCTATGTATATGCCGTCCGGCAGGCAGAAGGAGAAGATTATGAAAAAGTAGATGTCGCAATTTCCCCTTCTGGAACTATCCGTGAAACATTCCAAAAGGGAACTGTTACTGTATCAGACGCTTTTAATGTCAGTTCTCTCGGTATTGGCGCTGATCGAATTCCAGGATATCCGTTAGTCAGTGTGTACCTTACTGGAAAAGAATTAAAAACAATTGCGGAAATAGATGTTTCCATTTCTCCAATTATGACCACTGCACAGCTATATCCGAGTGGTATACGTTGGACTTACAATCCGAACCGCCTACTGCTAAATCGCGTAACCGATGTAGAATTTGTCACAAATATTCCGTATACCAACGGGCAAGAACGAACCCCTGTAGAAGATGGCAAACTATATCGCGTTGTGGCAGGGTTGTATTCCGCACAAATGCTCGGAACCATTGAAGATACCTCGATGGGACTTTTAAAAATCGCTCCAAAAGATAAAAACGGAGAAGTGATTACTGATTTTGAATCCTGTATCATTCACAACCAAAAAGGAACAGAAGTAAAAGAATGGTACGCTCTTGCATCCTATTTAGAATCATTTGATACTAATGAAAATGGCGTTTCAGAAATTCCATCCTATTATGCTGCCCCAGAGGGTAGGAAGCAACTGGACGACAGCCATAATGTCATCGACCTTCTGAAAAACCCAAATAAATTCGCCTGGATGCTGTATGGTGTTATTCTCCTTTTGATTCTGCTAGTTGTAGGAATTGTAAAATTCATTCAAAAACGGAGAAAACGAAAAAACATTGTAAAAAAATAGAAACTTTAATTAGCCAAAAAATCGCTGCTGTGATTCTAACCAAACCACAACAGCGATTTTTCTATTCTTCATTTAGCCCCTTCACAGCCTTTTCTACTTCCTCTACAGAACAGCCTGTCAACTGCGCCGTTTCCTCCATATTCTGCAGCTTTGCATACACCCGCCGCAGCATCTGTACCCTTTCATTCTTTCTCTCACATTCTTGCTGCTCCAGTTGTTTCCTTTGTAGCTCTAACTTCGCATCTTTCTCTTCCAATTGATTCTTCTGCACGTTAATCTCATCCTGCATCTCATCTATCATCAGCTGCACTGTATTCCGATCCAACTCTAGCAATTCCTTCGAAAACATCCTCATCACCTCATCCATGTTCTGGCATATCTGGTACACCTCCTCATACATCGCTCGGAACTCCGGATACTGCTCAATCAATCGGACAACTATTTCCGGATCATCCATGCATAAGAACGCTAGCCATGCCTCCAGTTTATTATCAAACTTCGTTTTCTTCATATGCTCATTTTTATTGTGATAGATTTCTTTATAGATGTCAAGTGGGATGCAGATATATTCCTGCAGCAGATTCCACTCCAGTCCGCTGTCAAATACCTGTTTTGACTGATGCCTGTATCTGTCCGGATATGCATGAAACTCCTTCGGGCTTTTTTCAAATAAAACAATCGTATATACACCTTTGATATCTTTATAACTGAACTTCTTTTTCTTCCGTCCCTTCACCCGTTTATACTGGCGCAAAAGCAAGTCCGCAGAATAGCAGGCACACCGTTCTCCCGGAAATTTATAACCGATCTTCTGGACCTCCAGATTCACAATCGTACCATCTTCCAGTTGTACGACAATATCCATGATCAATAATGTCATCTCATCTGCAATTCGGGTGGAATCGTTGGGAAGGATTTCCAGAATCTTCACTGCTTTTCCCAAGATCAGTGACAAAAACTCTTCTAACCGCTCCGGTGTATACTCCGGATTCATCACTTCTTTAAAGAATCCATCATACAGAAACTTGATTCCTCGTACTCCGGTGCAGAAATCCAAAAATTCTTTCTGTTGTTCCTCCGTCCATTCTTCAAATAATTTTTTCAACTCCGGTTTACCCTGAATCTCAGAAAGTAGTGTTTCCCTTTCTTTCAATATCGGAAAATACTCTTTCAGCTTTGTCGCCATAGGCACATCCTCCTTTTTCTGTGCAAATCTTTTTCCTTTGTGTCTTTCACTTTTTACATTCTTGGATCGCGCCTGACTCAGACATCGATATGAAACCCATCATAGAACTGTCGCAGGAAGAACATCCTGCAGAAAATAATTTGTTATTAACTTAATAATGGGAAGTGTATATCTACCTTAGCATACACTTCCCATAAAATCTATGTGTTTTTTGTTGATAACCCTTGTGAATTTGTTGGTAACCTTTTAACCTTTTTCACATTTCGTTTTCATGTTTCAGAAGTCTTACCTCTCCCGTAATTCCTGAGAAACTGGACGGTTTCACTTCCTGACCGATATATTTTGCATATGGATTTGGATATTTTGCAGTCTCACGTTCCAAGGTTGTTGCAACTTCGATTGCAATTTCATTTTCGCCATCCTTTACATTAGAACTCAATTCATAACGATAGGTTGGTACGATCTGAATCCCCAGACTTTTTCCGTTTAGGAATACTTCTACCCCTTCATATGCATCACTGATTTCCAGAATATATGTAGCTGCTGCCTCTCCCACAAATCGATTTTCATAACGAACAAATCCGGAAAATTCCGGTTCTTCTTCGTGCAGTCGATCTGGAATTGTCACTTCTTTTTTCGCTTTGAAGTGTGGATACTCAATACTTCTGCAAATACTTCGCTGCCACGTCCCTATAAACGGAATTTCTACGCCTTCTCCGGAAATCGGTGTCGTCTTCTCCTTCAAAATAGCCTCTGCTTTTTCTCTTGATTCAAATACGAGTAAATAGCTCTTCAATGGTTCTAATACAAGAGAAACCTTTGTTATGCCAGTTGTCTCATCCCTTACTGCCTCTACATCCTGAATGGTATTTTCCCACGCCTCATATGCATAACACGCTCTGGACTCCGGCATTTCTACAGTTCCCTCATAAATACTATTTCCTTCATTGACAAACATGTATACTGCGCTTCCATCCACATGTTCATAATGATAATACCGAATTCTGTTATTTTCCGGCGTAATAGTAATCTCACTGATTCCCGATTTTCCCAGCCTCTCTGCCAGTTCTGAAAGAGGAACTACTTCTCCCTCTACACCTTCCGGCAAGCCATCCACAAAATACACCGGAAAATGCGCCGCTTGGAGTTGTTTCAATGCAGCTTTCATATGCGGTGTTATAAATTGTAATTTTGGTACTATCAATACACGGTAGTTTTGTGTATTCACCCGGAAACTTCCTTCCACACGTTCTGCATCATATGTAATTTCCATATCATACGCATTTTCAGGCAAAAACACATCCTGGGGAATATAATCATAATCGATTTGATGATCATATAACTGATGCCCTACTACATCGGAAGCCATTGCATCACCCATCCACTCACTTTCTCCATGATACAACACTGCTGCCGGTGCAATATGCACGCCTCCATTAAGCAGTTCCAATACCCGATTGCCATATGCCATCAACGCCCCAAAATGACGATACTGTGGGTGATTTCCATGGGCATAAAAATGCGGCGGACAATCCGGATCCGGATATTCCTTTGCCGAAAAAGCATGTGGCACAAAATGATTGATTCCACGTACCATAAAATGATCTAATAAATATTTTTCCAGGCGAACTCCCTCGCCCCATCCGTAAGCTCCGAAGATTTCACACATGGAGTTTCCTTTTTTCAGCGGTTCAATCGCCGCTGCTGAGGAGCCTAATTTCCCTAATCCATAATGATAAAAAGAACCGTTTCTACTGTGGAATGGAGGCATATTAAGATCCAAGTCCTCTTGTCCGGGCATCACCTGTCCGCCAATATCATCGATTCCTGCCATATCCTGCCCAGCCAGACCGCGGAAATAATGCCCAAGAGAAGACCCTGTCTTAGATGCATGATTATTATCCTCGATCAAATGTCCGATATATGCCACTCCATGCTTTCTGCACCACTCACCGATCGGCCAGGAAAAATCCTTTTCCACCAATCTGGACACGTGATCCATATATGCATAACGCACTGCTGCCGTTTCTGCCTTGTCTGCATTCTGCTCCCAGAGAAGTGCCAGCCGACCCACAAAATCTTCCCCCAGTTCTTCCTTCAATTCCGCTTCTAGTTCTCGGCTCCAAGGATAATCCATTTCCTCTGAACATCCCAGACCATTATTATGATCATACAAATGTCCATTTCCCAGTTCCGGCTCATCGGAAAAGAATCCGGCGATCGTTGTTCCGAATTCAGCCTGATAATGCTCCCAGTGTGGCTCATACACTGCCTGGATCTGCACCTTGCAAGATTCCCGATCCATCATGTTAATGTAATCCCGGTGTGGTCCTCTGTTTCGGGTAAGCTGCAGTACATAAACCTTCCATTCTCCTTCCGGCACCTCCCACAACAAACCATTTTCAGAAACCTCAGATATCAAATTTATTCGATACTCTTTCCTGAGAAATCCACCTGCTCCGTCTTGACGAATTGCATAAATTCCAAGTAATCTGTCATCCTCAAATTGCTTTGTAGCTCCATCCGCGGAATTATGAGTCATCATCTGCTCCATCATATTGGGCTCAAAAGGACGGGCCTTCTTGATATCTTCAGCAGGAATCACAATTTGCTCCCCCTGCCGTCCCCGATACTGTCTGCATGTAATGCTCTGGCGGTACAACTCCAACGGCTGATCCTTCATTGCCCCATTTGCATACCCGGTCGGGAAATGACTGTCATCCAGAATCCAGACCTTCATCCCATATCGTTTCGCCTCTTCCAAAATGATGTCCATGTCATGCCACCACTGTTCTCCGCAAAAATCCGGATGCGGTCTGCTCTCTACACAGACGGCTCCGATATTTGCCTCATGGATGGCTTTCATATATTCCCTGAGAACCGTTTCCGTTTCTCCATGCTGCCAGAAGAACGGAAAGATATAATTTCCACCTTCTCCTTTTTGCAATGCTTTTATTTTCTCGCTCATCTTATGTCTTCACTGCTCCTTTTTGATTCCCTGCAGGATACGGTTTACCTGCTTGATGCTTTCGGCATCTGCGCCTCCTTGTTTCAAAAGACTTTCTACTGTGATTCTGCCCATCATTCTCTGCAATGCCGGATTGTCTTTGACTGCTTCCGCCACATCTCCCCGGCTCTGAGCGCCCTGTTCCATCAACTGATTGATAACCGCTCCTGCCTTTGGATTCTCTCGAATCTCGCCCAACTTATCAAATACAGAATAACAGGTTTCATCATATGTACTTGCATCAAACCAGTTCGCAACCGGCTTTGCCTGCACCATGCGATATGTCGGGTTTTCTTCTTCCACCCTTCGAATCTGCATCTGATCAGACACTGCACCACTCCTTGCTTCTATCGTATGCTCTCCCTGAAGCGCAACCGAAAAAGTAAAGATCGTTTTTCCTGCCTTTGTTTCTACTTCATTTCCATCCACAAACAACGTCACTTCCGGCTGATTGGAATATACTTTTACCTCTGTCATCTCTTCTGCACGATCTGCATACCGTTTTCCACACAAATGCACAAAGGGTTCTTTCTGATTCCAAGCCGCCTTATATAAATAAAACGCATCCTTTTTCAAACGACGGTCAATGGTAACCAATCCCTTTTGATTCTCCCCATGTTTTCCACCTTCGTCTCTTCCATCTGCGGCGAAATCAAACAGATTCCATACGTGCGTCGCCCACAGCCAAGGGCGTTCCTCAATCATTTTCAGCATATGCTCATGGTACACTGCCTGATAACTTTCTGTATAGTCTCCCTTCTCCGGTTTGGATGACTGATACTGTGGGTTAGCATCTGCTCCATACTCAGAAAAGCCAATGACACGATCCGGATATTTCTCATGATATTCGTCAAAAAATTCCTCATTCTGTTCCAAATCTCCAAGATACCATCCGAAATACAGATTGTAACTATTAATATCCGGAATTTCCAAGATCGGACTGTCTATTTCCAGCATAAATACATTTGCCATAGTCGTAGGACGGGTAGCGTCCAGCCGATGACAAAGATCGTTTAACAGTCTGTGATTTTCCAGCAAATCCTCATCCACTGCACTTGCAGCCGTAATTTCATTGGACAGCCCCCAACAGCAGATACTTGGATGATTATAATTCTGTACGATCAATTCCTCCATCTGAGACAGCGTATTGGCACGCGCACTGCTCATATGCATCGTAATATACGGAATTTCTGCCCATACAACCAGACCATTTTCATCACACAGATCATAAAATTCCTGCGCATGCTGATAATGAGCAAGACGAAGGGTCGTTGCCCCCAGTTCCTTGATAATCTCCATATCACGCTGATGGTCTTCCAATGACAAAGCATTTCCAACACCTTTTACATCCTGATGCCGACTCACTCCTCTCAGCGGATAACTGCGGCCATTTAAAAGAAATCCTTTTTGTGAGTCCATTTCAAATGTTCTGCATCCAAACCTCGTACTCACTCGGTCACCGCTTGCAAGAACCGCCTCTGCCGAATACAGATAAGGGTCTTCTAATCCATCCCAAAGATGTACCTGTTCAATCTCAAATACCGTCTTTGCGTAATTTCCCGACACTTCAACGTTCTTTGTCTGTTCCGCTGCAGTAATCGTTACCTCTTTCGGATTCCCGGAAGTCCATACTTCTACCGTAACGTTTGCTTTTTTTGTCTCCAGATCCACTTCCGGCGTCACTTTGATACCCGGTGTTCCACAATAATCCAGCGCAAAATGTTCTCTCGGCACTACAAGAAGATTGACATTTCTATATAATCCTCCATAAAAAGTAAAATCTGCCTTCTGCGGATAGCAGATCGTATTATCCCCATTATCCACCGCAACTGCAAGTACATTTTTCTCTGTCAAATGCGCTGTCAGATTGACGCGAAATGTAGAATACCCGCCTTCGTGATGAAACAGTTTTTCTCCGTTCAAATACACATCACTGATCATAGCAGCACCAAGAAATTCCAGATACACTTCTTCCTCTTCTGTCTTCTCTACCTCAGTAAGCTCCTTGATATACCAACAGGTTCCGCGATAGTAATCATTCCCACCATCTTGTCCATCTTCGGCATTCCATGTATGCGGGAGTGAAATCCGTTCCCCCTCTGCCTGCATAGCTTCCGCTGCATTTCCTGCCTGTTTCACAAATTTCCAGTTATCATTGATTGTCAGTTTCATCTATTTCACTACCTACTTTCTTTCCAACACCTTTTTTACAGTACCATGGGTGATTCCATTCTCATTATAAGAATCCACCCGTACAAAGCACTCCTGCTCTTTCACCAATGCGCCGATTCTTTTTTCTATCTGTTGTTCTACTGCCTTTTGCACCGATTCCGGATTCCTGTAAATCTGATAGCTGTGATACAATTTCCTTTCCTCATGTCCCCATAAAATGTTATATCCGATAGCATCTGCAGTTTCCCCGATCGATACTAGAAGATCCAGTCCATCCTCACTTTTTACTGCGTGATATTTGGGTGGAACAGGCTTGTCTCCGGCACCCTTTCCAAATACACGAAATCCTGATATACACGGTTCTACATGATACGGAATCTCCACAATTGTCAAACGTAAATATCGAACCTGCAATCCTTCTTCCCTTACAACCAGATCATGAGGCAGGTCTGTATCAACCTTCGACTTATCTTCAATCATAAAATACTTCGCCCCATCCAGAGAACCTTCTAACTTCCAACGCGTCACAAGCTCTCTCTCTTCAATATAACGTGGCTGTGTTTCACTGCCCTGTATTTTCCCCGGTGAAGCAATCGGGAGCGCATCATCGGCAAAATTAATCTGGATCGCACGCACATCCATCACCGTTCCCAAATCTGTCTCCAGCCACTGTCCGCTCTCAGAATCTGCTGCTCTCCACCACGTTTTTGCATTTTCATCAAATGCTTTCTCCGGTTCTTTTCCTTTTACAAAAGAAGAGGCTTTTGCCGGTTTTGCATAATTCAGCAAAAACCATTCCGGCTCTTTCCAGGGATCCATCTTACCATCCTCAACCGCAATAGGCCAGTCTCCGTAATTCTGATTACAGAATAGTTCTCCATCCGAATCAAAACCAGCCGGCCACAGACCAACCCGGCGTTCAAATTGATGATTTACACTGATCCGCATTGTTGCGGTATGCCAGAGATTCTGCTGTAAATCCCTCATTGTAGATCCATGCCCGGCTCCCGGCATAAAACCACCCGGATGATAAGAATACGGGTTATTCTTCGCCAATATAAATGGTCCCAGCGGATGCTCCGCTACATAGACACCATCCGCATAACCATTATATTCTGTTCCCGGACAGGCATACTGCAGATAATATCTGCCCTCATATTTATCCATCCAGGGTCCCTCAATAAAAGGACGTCTCGTAAACATTCCTTTAATTGCAGGAATATAAACTTTCGGTATTGACTCCTCCGGCATCTGACTTTGTCGTACAAACGCCTGGAACATCACTTCAACCTCTTCATCGCTACGAGGAAATTCACAATGATCTTCTCCCATTCGTTCATAACCGCGGCAATACCCATCTCCGAAAAGTAATTCCTTCCATTCTGTTTTCGGTTTCATGGTCTCCGGCTCCAATTCTACACCCCAGACAGGCGTCTGGTTAGAACATCCCCAATAAAAATAGATCTTTCCGTCCTCATCAAAGAACAAATTTGGATCCCAGAAATCAAACGTTCCCGGAATCTCTTCATAAGGTCCATTTATAATATCTTTGGTCCGGTAATAATTGCATACCGTTCCTTTTTTCGATGCACAGAAATATACATAGTCTCCGCACACACGTGCATCAGGTGCATAATCATACAACGGCAGGTTCTCCGGGAGTCTATATGACTCCCAGTGAACCAGATCTTCTGATACCCATACCGATAAATTCATAGACGCAAAAAGATAATATTTTCCATGAAATAAAATCATCGATGGATCTGCACCCTCCCGGTCGATCTGCAGCTTTCCATGAGTTCTCGGATCCATATTAAACTGATACCGATACGGAACATTCATCGGGTTACAATAATACTTTTTCAAGTTTTATGCCTCCTTTTTCAGCGCTTCTTTTTTCGCTGCAATCCGTTTCTGAACTTCTACCATTTCCGCCTTGTTCAATTTACAGAATTTCATAGCCACCAATGTACAGATCCATCCGATAATCGGAAGTCCGAACGTCAAGAACATGGTCAGCCAAAAAATTGCCGGTGTACTTGCATCACCAGGCTGTGGAACTGTTGTTTTATAACCAACCAGCGCAACTGCACCTGCTGCAATCGCCGCACCACAGGAAGAAATCAGTTTATCAAGAAAACTATAAGTTCCTGTTACCACTGCCGGTACATAACGTCCGCTTCTGTCCAGCTCATAGTCGATCAAATCTGACATAAACGCTGTATTTGCTGTTGTTATACACATATTAGCTCCATTTTTACAAAGCGTGAATACCACGTAAATAATTGTCACCACGCCCATTTTTGCAATATCCTTCGGATTAATAATCACAAAGAATCCACACATAATCACTGAAATTGCAATACAAATTTTGGTCCATGAGACAATGGTCTCCATATTGCCATACTTTCCTGCATACTTTGCTCCTCCGATTGCAAACAAAATAGATGGAAGCATTCCAATTACAGTCAGGATCGTAGAAATCCCCATATTACCGATAATAATTCCATTTAACAATGTTACAATGACTGCCTGGGAAGCTGTTACCTGTGCAATTTTATCAGATGCAGCAGAAATAATATAGCACTGCATCGGACGATTGCCTTTCAGCACCTCTAACATATCTTTAACTTTTAACGGCTCTCTTTCCTTTGTCAAACCTTTGAAATTTTCTGGTTTGTCATATTCGCTGACTCCAATACATACCAACACAATACCGATTGCTGCCAACAGTAGACACACCTTACATGCTGCACTTAAAAACTCTTGGTTATATGTACCACCAAATTTCGGCAGCATTACAACATTCAATACAATTGTCAATACCATCGGAACCATGTAATTCAACGCGGTCACCCACACCCCAAGCGTCGGACGCTGTCTCGGATCATTGGTCATCAACGGCGGAATTGTCTGCGCTGTCATATTCACAATTGTATAACCAATCACATAGATAACATAAAATAATACAAATGCCACTGTTCCCAGACCTTTTCCTGCCGCCCAGTCATACATACACAACAGTGCAACTGCTTCAATCACGAATCCGACAATCAGTAAAATCCGGATTTTTCCATATTTTGTATTTACCTTATCATATAAAAATGCTAACATCGGGTCTGTCACTCCGTCTAAAATACGGGTTCCTGTCAAAATCACACCAATTGCAGCCGTCCCGATTCCAAATCCGACACTTGCAGCATAACTTGCCATTCCAATCAGTGAATATACTGTCATTCCAACAAATGCATTACATGCATATAAAATAATCTGCCACAGCTTTGCACGACGATACTGTACGCCATCGATTTCACTTGCGCTCAATTTCTTACCCATAACTCAAACTCTCCTTTTATTTTCCACCTTTTTTCTTCTGTACTCACTTGGTGAGCTTCCCACTTCTTTTTGAAAACACGAATAAAAATAACTTCTGTTTCCGAATGCAAGGCTGTCACTGATGGATTGAATACTTGCCGTACTCCCTGTCAGCATCGTTTTTGCCCGCTCTATTTTTTCGTGAAGTACATATTCATTCACACTGACTCCCGTTTCTTTTTTAAATTTACGAGAAAAATAATATTCGGTATATCCGGATTGTTCTGCCAGTTTCTTCACAGAAATAACTTCTGACAAATGTCCTTTGATATACTCACAACTATTACGAATACAATCAGATACATTCGGATTTTCTCTGCTTTCACGCACTCTTCCCACATAATCTTCCAATAATTTCTGACAAACCTTTGTCGTATCGGTCATGGATTTGCATTCCTCGATCTTCTGAGCATAATAATCATTCAGATTATATGCGATTTCCGGTGAAAGTCCGCCCCGCATACTTGCTCTGGAGCAAATAGTCAAAAGCACCAGTGTATTATTCTTATGCCGTCTCAACGTATCTCCGTAATCCACTTTCATCCCGGCGCTCATCATTGAGGAAACCTTTAGCATCTCCTTATACTGTGGACTTCCCTCTTCCAGCATTCTGCAGAGATTCTGCTCCGCCTCCCAGATACCGGAATGTTTCTCAGAACCTCCCAGTTGTATCTCCTGTTCCATATCCGGAAGAATATTTACAATTTCAATCTCGTGTGCTTCGATTCGATTTTCATTCATCGCATATTCAAACATCACCGCATACTGCGTCAATATATTCCCCGGAACAATCGGAATTTCTTCAAATACGCGGAACAATCGGGAACGGAGCGCCACAGAAAGATTATAGGAATCCAGTTTTTTTCGAAGAATCAGCATACTATCTCGCCCACTGTAAATCGGACCGATATAATAAACCTGTTCTACCTGCTCTTCTTTGTGTTCAAATCCTGCAATCCACAGCAAGTTGTTTCCTGCCTCCAACACTACCGGATACAACTTTCCCTGTTCCTGACGCTCTCTTAGAATTTTTTCCATTCCTACATACGCAAAAAATTCTCCTGAGAACAAATCATTCTTCCATGTTGTCTCCATCAAGTGATACTCTGCATCGTATTTCCAATAACATAGTTCGTAATTACAGTTGAGCAGTTCCAGAAAAAACTGCATCCGTTCCCTCTTCCCCATCTTGTTCCCTTTCTTATTCTCAGATTGTGTTCATCTTCCGATATGGAAATAATATCTGATAGTCTGCATCTCCCATCCCCCGCACCGTTGCTCCGCAAAGTACTTCCGGATGTTCTGAAAGGGAGAGCATGATTACTTGACAAAATGTGGATTTTAACGAAAACCTGTCGCCCTCTAGAGTCTCGAACCAGACATCATTTTCACAATTCTGCACATCTTTCATTAAGGATTGTAAATCTGCATCTTCCGAATAAATAAATTCAAACTCTTCTTTTCGCATATATTTTCCTTTATCTAACGTTGATTTCCCAAGTAATAAAAACTATCCTTCGGCATTCGTTTCTGTGTTGTTCGATCAACCCCAATCAAACCAAAGGTCATAGAATACCCTTTCTGCCATTCAAAATTATCCAGTAAACTCCAGTAACAATAGCCTTTTACCGGTATTCCGTCTGCGATACAGTTTTGTACTCCTTCAAGTGCCTTTTCCAAAAATGCAATCCGCCGGCTGTCATCCGCTACTGCAATTCCATTTTCAGTTACAATCAAGTCTTGATGAAATTCTTTTGCCACTTTTCGAATCACATGTTCCAGTGCCTCCGGATAAAATTCATAGTTCATCTGTGTCAATTCTGCATCTGCAGGATTCCCCATTCTTCCCTCTTTTCCAAAACGAGAACGCGTATAATTCTGTACTCCTAGAAAATCATCTTCTTGAATATATGGAAGATAATGTAAAAACTCATCCTCCCATTCTTTCTCTGCAAATGATTCACCGCCTATTTCTACAACCTGCACATCATGAAGGGATAATGTAAGACCAACCTTCATATCCGGATACAGTTCTTTGATTACTGATTTTGCCGCCTGATGCGCCTTCATAATCAATAGGTCGCCCTTTCGAGTTCGCATAGAAGTAAAGTTTTCCACTTTCTCTACACCAAACACCTTTTTGTTTTCCTCAGCCTGCGCCTGCTGCCCTTCTAACATTTTTTGGAAATTCATTCCCATCTGCACATTTCCGTCTTTGTCACCTGATGCCTCCATCTGAGACATCATTATTTTCTTATAACGCTCTGCAATTCCTGCAATCTGCAACCCGATATTTGCCTCATTAATCGTACACACATACTGAAGTTCTTCCCCAAGATGTTCCATGACATAGCGGACGTACTTCGCAAAGTCTTCTACAACGCTTTCCGCTTCCCAACCACCTTTTGTAATAATCCAGATTGGACTTGAAAAATGATGCAGTGTCACAATTGGCACGATCCCATATTCCTTACAGCAGCGAATCACACTGCGGTAGTGTTTGATTTCCTTTTCCTCAAACACACCTTCTCTAGGTTCAATTCTTGCCCACTCCAATGAAAAACGATACACATTCAATCCTGCCTCTGCCATCAATCTAATATCCTCTTCATATCGATTATAATGGTCTACTGCATCTAATGATGGTTCCACATAGGCAGTGTGCTCCATCTGCTCCATCGCCCAGCAATCACTATTCGTGTTATTCCCTTCCACCTGATGCGCAGCAGTTGCCGCACCGAGCAAAAAGGATGTTTCAAATTTCTTCATATTAAGTCTCCTTGTCTCACTCTTATTTATCTGCATCATACAAAATAAATGCAAATGCTGCGTTCATATTTTCGTTTTTATGTATTCATATTCGTTACATTTTAATATATATCTAATTTTAAAACATTTTCTCGAAAATACAAACTCCTTTTTTGATAATTATTCGATAAAATATTTCCTATATAAAACAAAATAAAATAAATAAAAAACAAGAATGGAGTATTACAATGATATACAAAGCAGTACAACAAATCATGCTGGGCACTGTATGCAAAACAGAGCTGCAGACAAAAGAAACCTTAGCCACAATCAAAGCGGCCGGATATGACGGAATCGAACTCAACGGCTTTATGATTCGTCCAACCCCGTTTCTGGTTCGTATGCTGACCAAATTCTCCGGTATGCCGGTTGGTAAAGGCGGCAATTATAACTGGAAAGAGCTCATCCGGCAAAGCCAGTTAAATGTTGTTTCCATCCACGAGGACTTGGGAACCATCCAGCGGGATCCGGATTTTGTCATCCAAGAAACCAAAGACTTCCGGACAGATACTATCGTTATTACAGGAATGTATCGTTTTGATTATTCTGACCGAAAAGCTGTTTCCCGGCTGGCACAGGACTTAAACAAGGCAGGCGCACAGTTAAAACAAGCCGGAATCCAACTACTGTACCACAATCACAACTGCGAATTTCGAAAAATAGATGCTCACATGACCGCTTATGACTTTCTGATTCAGGAAACAGATCCGGATTCCGTAGGATTTGAATTTGATTCCTACTGGCCAACAGAAGCCGGAATATCTGCACTGCAAGTGATGAAACAACTTGGGAACCGAATGAAACTCTACCACATCAATGACCGCGGAACCCGCCTGACCGGACCTTCCATGACACCGATTTTAAAATCAGACAGCATAGAACTGGGCTGTGGAAATATGAATCTGACTGCCCTCATTGAACAAGCGGTTCAGGCAGATGTTTCTGCGATTATTTTGGAAAGTCACAAAAACTGGATAGAAAAATCTCCAATAAAATCACTCCAAAAAAGTGCGGAATTTCTACACGCCCACCTTGGATGACTCCTTTGACTACGGACTCTGATTCCAGACTTTGATACAGACCTCTGCGTATTCCGCACAAAAAAAGATTGTTTTATTTCCCCGCATTGCGTATCATAATATATACAGAAACTGTACATCAGTGAGGTATCGTTATGGGCAAAAAGAATTTGTTCTCTTCCGGAGAATTTGCGAAAATGAATGGCATCAACAAAAGAACATTGCATTATTACAATGATATCGGATTATTCTATCCGGCTATGCTTACGAAGAAGGATTAAATGAAATGTCCATTCAAGGCGGGGATGACTATATCACCATGATTACAATCAAGATTTTAGAATCACAAAACTAAAAAAGCCCCCCGAGCAGGAGTGATTTGAACTTTTCACTTCCCATTCGGGGGCTTTTTCCGCTTCATGCGTATTCACATTTCTCTTTATTTTTATCTATCGGTTCTTTTCTTTCTCCATACTAAGAAACATAACACTGCTGTCATAGCCAGTCCCATTATTGGAAGAACCATATTTGACACATCTCCTGTTTTCACAGCAGATTCATTCTGGTTTCCACTCTGCCCTTCTGCTGGATTTGCAGGATTCTGTGGATTCTGCGGTTTTTGTGGTTCTTGTGGTTCTTGTGGTTTTTGTGGTTCCTGTGGATCTGTTGTTTCTTTCTTCTCCACTGTCACCTCAAACTCCGCTGTCTTTCCCTCATAAGCAATCGTCACGATTTGTTTTCCCACTTTCTCAGCATCATAACCACTTACTGAATATCCACCTTCGCCTGCTGAAATCTCTTTTGTAGTTTTATCGCTGTAAATTGCTGTCACTACAAGCTTACTTAAATCAAGTGTTTCTCCCTGTTGATATTTCGTTTTTACATCGCCAGAAAGTTCAATCTTATCCAACGTTGGCTGTGGCTCCGGCTCTGGTTCTGCATCTCCCGTTGCCGTTGTCCAAATCAACATCTGGCTACAAGAGTTTTGGCCCTGTACACCATCATCTCCCCGATTGTTCCATGCATAATACGGAATTGCCTGCAATTTTACATCTTTTAAAGTTCCACCATCATTATACTGGACATCTCCATTAATCTCTACAACACCATTTAGGAGGTCTTCATTATATGTTGCTTCCAGTTTTGCATTTCTTGGAATCACGAAATTCAGAGGTTGGAAATTTTCAATACTTTCATTCAGCTGTTTGTTTCCTGCTGTTTCCATACAGTATACAATGGGACCTCTTTCTAATGCAATTCTTCCTGCATTTGTGATTACATTTGGATCCGCCTCTGTCTTTCTGATTTCCATTGGCATATCAATCTTAACAATGTCATTTGCTTTCCACACACGTTTAATCGCAACGTAACCATTTTCTGCCTCTGTAATTACAGCTTTTCCATTTACTTCAATTTTAACTGTTTTATCATTTTGTTCCTGTGTCCATCCAGGAATACGAACATTCACTGTAAATTCCTTTTCTTCTTCTGGATTTACAGTCATCTTTACTGCGCCATCCCAAGGATATTCTGTTTTTTGTGTAAGTTCTACATTTGTTCCATCTACATTAATATTTCCATTGCTTCCGATATATAAGTTTACAAACAAATCATCTTCGTGCACCGTATACATATACTCACTCAATTTTGCAATGGTACGCATCAAGTTTGGAGGACAGCATGCACATGCAAACCAATCAGAACGTCCCTGTCTATTACCAACTTCCAATCTGGTATCATAATAGAATTTATCTCCAGTTAAATTCGTTCCTACTAAAATTGCATTGTACAGAGTTCTCTCTACTACGTCTGCATACTTCGCATCTTCATGAATCAGGTTCATTCTTTGATTCCAGTTTGCAAGCGCAATTGATGCACAGATTTCACAATAGGAATCATTATTCGGCAGCTCATAGTCTCCACCAAAATCTTCTCCATGACTTCGAACTCCGATACCACCGGTAATATAAGTCTTTCTGTTCTTTACAGAATCCCATATATGATCCATGGTATTCAGATATGCTTCCCGATCCGCATCTCCCTCCGGAAGGAGTGTTGCAATATCTGTCACTCCTGCATAGTAATAACATGCACGTACTGCATGACCTACACCATTTACTTCATCTTTGATCGGTGTTGCATCTTGTGAATATTCTCCACCTCGATAACCGCTTTCACGCAAACCACTCTCTTCTCCTCTGCGGTCAATCAAGGTTTTAACTGTATCAATGTATTTCTGCCCAGTTCCTTCGCCTTCATACTCTTCTACCAATTTTGCAAACTTCACAAGAGCCAGTTCAACTTCTTCATGCCCGGGAACCTCATGACGACTTCCTTCCGGTCCAAACAGAGATACAATCTCATCTGCAAAACGTTTTCCAACTACATAAAGACTATAATCGGGATCACCCATTCCTTCTCTATAACGGGTATATGCCACAACCGCTTCAAAGAAATGCCCTGCATTATACATTTCATGATTAGAGAAATCTCTCCAACGATGTGTTCCCGCTGAACTTCCTCCTGCATGCGCTGTACTTCTCAAAGTGAAATGCGTATCAATATATCCGTCTGCATACTGCACCTGCTCAATCAGAGAGATCCACTCTGCAAGTTTCTTTTCCAATATAGCTTTCTGTGCTACCATCTCCGGATCATCATCATTCTGAATTACAGATAATGTATAGGAAATTGCTTCAATACTCTTGTAAATATCGGAATCCTGGAATACAAATCCCTGAAATTCATCATACGGCTCACCATTTAATTTCTTAATAGCATTCTGAAAGTTCGGCTCGCCACCGGATGGCTGCTCAATCTGTGTAATTGCCTTATTCAATGAATTAACTGCATTTACTTTCTGCTTTGGATTCCAGAAATCATCATTTAATTGAACATTTTCAAATGTAACTGTATTATTTGCGACCGGAGCTAATACCGACTTATTAACAGTTACCTTTGCAATTGCTTCAATTTCATCACCACCAACAGACACTGTTCCTTTTACATCAAAAGTTTTTCCAACCTGATCTTTTGCATATAATTTTTCATCTACCTTTTCCCATTTTACCGGAACCAACTTAGAATTAAATTCTTCTGCAAAATTGTATCCTGTTGGACCTATATATTCCGGTGTTGGATCATCAAAAGCAATTCCATTAGCAACAACCATTTTGGGAAGAATCGGTGCCGTGCCAGCCTCTGTTGCAGTCACATACGCATCGATACTTTCGATACCATCCACCTTGATTTCCATGCTTGTACTTCTGCTGACTGTTTCATCATTTTCCACCCGAGAAACTGTCAGTTTCAAAACGCCATAACCACTTTCTTTGGCTTTAACAGTAACTTCTGCCTTATCTGCATCACCTTCAATAGACATGAATTCACTGCCCTCAATCAGCTCCCATTTGTAATTCATACCTTCTAAGCCAATTGGAAGACTCTCTGCGGTGAATACCCCTTTTTCACCTTTCATAATACGGTTCTTTCCCGTAATCTGTGCGGTAACAAGTTCATTCCACTCAGCAGTCATTTCTTCACCAAAAACTTCCCATTCTCCAATACCAATCCCATTTGCACCATATCCATTACGGTCGATATTCAATCGAATCTGAGTTGTTTTTACCGGTACATCAAATGTCACCTGATTCCAGTAACGATTATTACCATTCAGATAATTTCCCGGCTGATCAGAAGCAGAATCTGCACTTCCGTATTTTACACCAACAGAAGACACATTCGCTCCGCTCTCATCCTTCATAGCAGTAATCTTCTGCCATGAACTTGTCTCAAAATCATAGTATTCTACTTCACAACTTTTTGGAAAACTTACTCCACCACCGGAATTTACCGGAGCAGTATCTGCCCAATACATTACGCGCATTCCATTCAATACATGAGGTGCATCCCATGTAAGAGCAACCGTTGTCGGATACGTGCTGCTATTCCATGTATTCCATGAAGAACCTGCTCCATCCGCCAATCCACCATTATTTACATTTGTGACCGGTGTATTTTGCGCATTCGCAGATGCTTCTGCCTTTGGAGCAACATTCTCTCCCAAGGATACGGCTGCCTTAGTTCCATATACTTCTACTTCACCAAGCCCTACCCCTTCAGTTGCCGCACTTTCTTTTCCAATTAACAGACGTAATTTATTTGTCTTAACCTGCTCATTTAAAGATACTCCATTCCAATAACGGTTATTTTCCTTTGTAAAATCTTCTGGTTTTTCTCCCGCTTGTTCTGCACTTCCATATTTCACACCGACAGATTCGACAGTTGCACCTGTCTCATCGATCATTTTTGAAATATCAGTCCAATCTTTAGAACGTGAATTATAATATTGTAATTTACAGTCAGATGGGAACTTTACATCTTTATGATCAGCCCACCACATAACTCGTAAACTAGAAATATTATATTCAGCTTCCCCCCAGTCAAAATTTATCTTTACAGGGTACTCTTCTGCTGAAGCGCCTGCACTATTCCATGTCGTATCCTGGGTTTTTCCTGCCAACTTTCCATCTACAATTACTGATGCTGCTGTTTCTTCTAACTCTTTGTTTGTATAGGAGGCTGTCACCTCTGCCTCTGACGCCACATTTGTACCAGAAGCAATTGTTTGATATCCAAACACCTCCCATTCACTAATGCCAACACCATTTGTCCCACTTCCATTACGCTCGATTTTTAATTGAAGCTCTTTTGTCGTAATTGGTTGTTCAAATTTCACATAGTTCCAATACTTATTATTTCCATTAAGTCCATTATTAGAACTTGAATCATATACAACACCTACTTCATCAGAAGAATCACCTTTTTCATTGACCATGCCGGTAATCTTCTGTACATTTCCTCCCTCATCTACATAATGCACTTCACATCTTTTTGGAAATGTAACATTGGCCGCTGACTGCAGTTCTGCATTGTCTGCCCACCATATAACACGCATCCCTGTAATCACCTGTTCTTCGCTCCATGTCAAAGAGGTTGTTACCGGATACTGGTCTGCGCCACCGCCCCAGCTATTCCAGCTGCTGGACGGATTGCTGTCTGCAAGTTTCCCGTCATTCATCGCTGTCGGACTAATACTCCATACATTTGTATAGGAAGCCCCAGCCGTTGCTTTCAAAGCAATATTCGTCCCAAGTTCTTCATCACTCAGTACTGTAACTGCCTTACCCGTCGATTCTTTGTTTTCCTCCGGCGCTGCACTAACAAGCGTAACTGGCGTCATTGTCAATAACATTGCAGCGCTCAAGATTCCTGCCAAAAATCTTCTTCTCATTTCCCATTCCTCCTTATAATTGTATTTAATATATAATTATACCCTCGGAAAATTATAATAAAATGGGATATTTTTTGAGAAAGATTAGATTATTTATTTTTTATCTAACAAAAAAAAGATGGGAGCTTTGCTCCCATCTCAAATATGCCTTGCAGCCTTCATGCCTTTTTGTTTGAAAGAAAAATGTTCCTCTTCCATCTCTTTTAGTTTCCACTCTTTTACACGAATCCGATTCTCTCGCATATTAACCATTGGATATCTGGAACCTTCTTCTTTTTGTTTATTCTTTTTAAGAGATTCCAATGCCATGATTCCATATCCGGCGCCTACTTCTAATTTCAGAATTACATAGCGGAACAAAAGCCCTATTTTATAAAATACATAGTTTCTGTTATCCACTCTCCCACGCATATACCAAATAAAACCAGCCGTCAACATTACAAAAAGAAGAATTGTCATAAATAAGATTGTATTCTCTAACATATGCTCAGCCCCTTTCTATAGAATGCAATATTATGATTGATTCTATAGTACAACCGGGGAGTTGATTAGTCAATCTTTTTTATTATTTTTATTAAATTATCTGTTTTTTATTATAATATTCAATCTTTTTTTGCTAACTCGGATTATTGCTCCAGCCATTACAACCAATGTCATCCAAAGAATTGGTGTTGTTTCATCACCTGTTACCGGAACCTTATTTCCATTCGGTTTCTCTGGATTTCCCGGTTTCTCTGGCTTTCCAGGTTTTTCTGGTTTCTCCGGTTTTCCAGGCACGTCTGCTTTTTCCAATGCAGCAATAGCATCTTCAATTCTCTGAGCCATAGCATCAACTTCTGTCTGCTCATCAATCTTCTTACCACGTACAACTGCGGCAATTGCTTCTTCTACCTTACTGAAATCCTTATAGTCTTTTTTATTTAGTTTCTCTGCTTTGGCAATTGCTGCATCTACCTTGCTATAATCTGCATCTTTCATAACTAATTCAGCTCTTGCAACTTCCAATGCAGCCAGTGCGTTATCAACATCTTCTTGAGTTGCTTCACTATTTCCCAAAACTGCATTTGCGTCTGCTAACGCTGCCTCAACTGCATTAAAGTTTATATAATACTCTTCATTTAAATCTTCCACTGCATCTACTGTTGCCTGCAATTTTGATTTATTTACTGCTGGTTCTGCAGCATTTGCAATTCTTACAATCACAAAAGAATGTTTCTTCAGATTGATAACCGGATTTCCTTCTAATTCAACTTCTGCATCTTCTGTAACCTGCACTGCTGTAGGAGCCTCTGGTGTATTTGCTGCTGTGATAGAATCTGTTTCCAGCTTTTGAATTGTCATCTTACTTCCTGCAACATCAGTTCCTTCTATCTGTAATGCGATATTACGATCTCTCTCTCTATCAGCATTAACAAGAGCAATATACAAGTTTCCTTCTGCATCTTTACTTGCAAGGGCAGATAATGTTTCTACTCCATTTGCCATGGTAGGAACTTCACTAAATTCCGTTTTTACGATATTATCCCCAAATCCAGAGTTCAACATTTTAAATACATGCGCTGATGGTGTTGAAAAGAATGTAAACGTACCTTCTCCAGTTGTTGTATTTGCATCCGCACCCTTAACCACCTGGATAACCGCCTGCTGTGTTGGTCCTAAAGAATCTTTGCCATCGCTATACCAATCCGAGAGACAATGTTTTTGAATATAAGGACTTCCCAAACGAACATATTCCATTAATACTTTTGCAATATAAATCGCATGCGTCTGCGAACGCAGCTGCGCTTCTGTATTATTATAAATTCCAAATTCACTGATAACCGGAACTTTTCCTTTTGGCTCTAACAATGCCATCTTATTTTTGACCTTGCCGATTCCACTGACTTCCGCACGCTTCATTGCATTATCATAAAATGCATTTGAATCATTTCCCCCATCAACATGGTCTGAATATGGATGAATTGTCATTCCGTCATACCACTGTTCCGCATTTTTCGCCTCCATCTTATTGATAAAGCCGACCGTTTCATAACTCGTATAAACATTTGCTGTATGATTTGTACCTTCTATTTTATTGATTTTAGCTGTTGTATCTTTAATTGCTTTCGAGACAGTAATAAATCCATCCCGTTTCACAGAATATGTAGCATAAATATTATTTCCGGCTGTAGGAATTTTACCATTCTTGCCATCACCAAACTTGATTGCACCTGTACTATAATCTACTTCACAATGTGTATCGTTTGGTCCTGATTGACTCAAATCTTCTACCACAGTCCAAGGAGTAAGATGTCCATCTGTTCCGACTTTTACCTGTACACCTTTTTCCATAGCTCTAAACTTTGAATCATCTATAATTTTTCCGTCTTTGTATTCTCCTCCCGGATTTATATTTGCATATCGCAAATATCTTACTTGATTAGGTGAACCATCACTCTGTGATGCTGTTTTATTCCAGTCTTCTTCTTTCACAGTATATCGATCTGTAATCTGTATTGTTCCACCTTCTATGTATGCATCCTCTACACCTTTATTCTGAGCATATTTTGTCCAATATTCTTGAGATGCTGTTCCATCCTCTCCGCCAAGGTTCATCTCATTTCCAATTTCAAAATATCTTACATTATATGGCTCTGTATGACCATTATCTGCACGTACCTGCGCCCAATCAATTCCGCCATTTGGGTTTGTTCCAACCTTTGCATTTAAGTACTCTACAAGATCTTCTGCATCTTGCGCATTTCCCCGTCCTAAACTATATACATAAACAATCTCAGAATCTACTTCGTCTGCAAAGGTTGCAATCTCTCCAATACCAAAATTGGGAGCAATTCCCCCCTGTCCCTGATTATTATAAAAGCCATGAATCTGTTTCTTTCTCTGTTCTTTCGGTCCTAAAGTCGTCTTCCAATTGAACAGATTAGAGATTGTACCTCCCGGATAACGAATGGAGCCAAATCCTGCATCCTTATACAATTCTACAAATTCATCTTTCATCTTCATATTTTTAGAATCAAAGGTGCCATATCCATTAAACGCATAACGATGATTGATTCCAAAAATAGATTTTGAGTCGATATGCTGTGTTACTTCTTCTGTATTGATTCTCAAACCAATCGGCTGATTTGCCTTATAGTTTTCCATTGCCTTTGTCAGAGTATCTTTTGCGGATTTTAACGTCTCCATCACTGGAGTTCCTGCGGATGTCGCCTCTTTTGCCGCGGAAATCGCCTCCTGTAGTTTTACATGAAGTTCATTCTCCTCCGGCAAACTTCCACTGCTAAGTAACTTTTCGGCCTCTGTAATAAGTACATTTAAATCTACTTTATATAACTCTGTTGCTTTTTCTTCATAAAGGCTCTTTGCCTCATTGTCACTCAAAGCTCGATCATATACATATAGTTCATCAATAAATCCACGCATAGGATGAGGATCTGTAGAACCTGCACTTTTATGAGAACCTACTCTTAGGGTTAACACTTCATCTGTTGCACTATTCCCAATCGTTTTTGCAGTACCATCTAATTCCCCGTTAATATAATATTTTACGGTTTTAGCTTCTTGATCAAACACTACTGTAATATGCTGCCAGTCCCCCTTCTGTACAGCTTTTTCTGTTACTGCTGCACGCTCTCCATTAATAAATGTATCATACTTCCCATCTGATTTTAATGAAAGAAGAGTTCTTCCTGAACGATTTCCTTTATCTTCATGTTGTAAAAGAACCGCTGACGCATTTGTATTAGTCTCTGTGATACTTGTATCATATTTATACCACATAGAAAAAGAAGTTTGTCCGGTACCCGTATTAATATAATTTTCTAAGCTCATATATTTATCTGTGCCTGTTCCAAACTTCAATGCTTTGCCAAAAACAGAATTTCCCGTTTCTTCTATTGTAATATCATGTAACACTCCTGTACTGCAATTTCCCTGATCACTTATATTTGAATCAAAATTCCAATGATCTTTTACGTCGCTTTTCCATGATGTTTCTGCCGTAGTTTCAATGCTTTCCGCATATACCGGCGCGCCCACCTGAACCAGCATAGTCAGTGCAAGAGCTGCACTTGCTACCATTTTTAAGTTCTTTCTTTTCATAAACTTCTCCTTTTTTCTTACTTTTTCGCTATCATTACATACTAATTTCCCCAAACCAGTGCTTAAAGCTTATCATTTTTCTTTTCTTAATTCAACCAATTCTTCTTGTTTATCCGTAATTTTTTTATCAAAAAAAGAGAAAATGTGAATAATATTACACATTTTCTCTTTCTTATTTTACGTTCTCCGAATATGTTATTCCATCCGGAAGAGGATCCCATTCATTTAATCCCAAACGTTGTTTAAATTTTGCTTCTTCCATTGTTAATTTTGGTAAATCCTCTTCCAAATACGCGATTAATTCACTAACGCCCTCTCTTGTTACGTTATTTACTTCAAAAATCCGTTCACACCCTGCATTTTCCATCCACTGGCGAACCATTGGAACATTTGCGTACGGCGAATCTACCTTTGTTATAATCCCTATATATGGTCGTAAAATAAATGCCCGACCGCCCGGTCCAAATAAATTGTAGGGCTCATCTGCTGCTTGTACCAATGCTACTACGTCTGCTTCAAATGAAAAGCAGGCTAAACCTACACTAAAATGTTTAGACTCTGCATACTCTCCCGGAGAATCTATCGTATCATCATTGGTGTTTGTATATTGTGTTTTTACATAATGGAGCTCTTCTCCCTTTAACGCCTGTGTAAGAGAAGTCTTTCCTGCTTCACTTCTGCCCATCAAAAACATTTTTTTCATAATTATCTAGCTCCTGTGAATTGTGCATGTTCGAAATCCAAGATTTTCATCAAAAAACTTAACAACTTCTTCTATTGCTGTCTGCACTGAAATCAAATCTCCTAATAAAATCAAAGTTCCACAAAACCGGTCCAAAAAACCAATCTCAACATCTGCACTTTTAACTGCAACATCTGCCGCTGCCACAACAGATTCCCATGGAGTAAATCGCATAAGTCCTATCGACTCCCCTGTATGGTCTTCTCCTTCATGAACACCTATATGCAATGCCAGATTTTGATAAATACATGCATCTGCTGTGCTGATAATATGTGCCATGCAAACTTCTTTCCCAGGAACTCGAACTCTGGTCATGCGCAGTCTTTTTCCTTTTAAATGTTCATAATCATCATGAAATAACTTCTCCAGCAGTTCTTCCTTTGTTATCTGAGCCATACTCCACACTTCCTATCTTTTTGTGATATTACACACAACATACCCCAGTGTGTCTCTAAAATAATTAACTACTTCGGTTAATGCTGAAGTCACATCTGAAATCTCACCTGTAATAATTAATGTTCCCGTAAATCGATCTGCAAATCCCAGATATACATTTCCACTCTTAACCGCAATATCTGATGCTATCACTGCAGACTCCGGCGGTGTCATATTCATGATCCCAATCGCAGATGAACCATAATCCAACTGTGGATTAAGCCCCAATTTTTGATAAATAATCGGTGCAGGGCCACCCATTACATGTGCAAATGTAATCTCCTTACCAGCCACAGTCTCTTGTACAATTCTGATCTGTTCTCCATATTCATTCGCCACTTGTATATTCCTCACTTTCACTTTCAGAAAAATCACAGTCTTTACCTATATAAAAAATCATACTCTCTATAGTCCTTCATGTCAAGCTGAACTTCTATACTTTTGTGGTTTTTTGTGGTTTTTGTTTTGTGTTTTTGTGGTTTCTTGATAAGTTTTATTATTGTTTTATTGCTATTTCGTTGTGGTTGTAGTATAATTCAATGTAAAGATGCCTATCTGTACTTTCTTATATTAAATAGGGCAGATTGGCTAATGCAAATATCAATATTGGGTGGGTTTCCACTAATTTTTCCGTAAGGAGACACATGTATGAAACGTTCAAAACGAATTGAAGCACTGGATGCGCGTCCGGTTAATCTGGACGGTTACATCAACGAATGGCCGGAAATGGGATTCGTGGCGATGCACAGCCCATACGACCCTGTGCCATCTATCAAAGTAGAGGATGGTAAAATTACCGAACTGGACGGCAAACGCCGGGAAGATTTCGACTTCATAGACCAGTTTATCGCAGATTATGCAATTAATATCGAAAGAGCTGAAAGCTCTATGGCAGTTTCTTCTCTGGATATTGCACGAATGATCGTGGATATTCACGTTTCCAGAAAAGAGATCCTGGAATTGATTTCCGGTATCACCCCTGCAAAGATGGCCGAAGTCATGAACCATCTTAATGTAGTAGAGCTTATGATGGGAATGCAGAAGATCCGAGCAAGAAAAACACCGGGAAATCAAGCTCATATTACAAACTTGAAAGACGATCCGGTACAAATAGCCGCAGATGCTGCCGAAGGCGCACTCCGCGGTTTTGCAGAAGAAGAGACAACGATGGGAGTTGCCAGATACGCACCTCTTAGTTCTATTGCACTTCTGATTGGATCTCAGGTTGGCCGTCCGGGAGTACTGACACAGTGTTCCGCAGAAGAAGCAACGGAGCTTGAGCTGGGAATCCGCGGATTGACTACTTACGCAGAAACACTTTCTGTATATGGAACAGAAAAGGTATTTATTGATGGAGATGACACTCCATATTCCAAGGCATTTTTAAATTCTGCCTATGCCTCTCGCGGATTGAAGGTACGTTTCACCTCCGGTTCCGGTTCAGAGGTCTTAATGGGAAGCAGCGAAAAGAAATCTATGCTTTATCTGGAATGCCGCTGTCTGTTTGTAACAAAGGGCGCGGGCAGTCAAGGAATCCAGAATGGTTCTGTAAGCTGTATCGGTGTAACCGGCTCCGTTCCTGCCGGCATCCGCGAAGTCATAGCCGAAAACCTTGTAGCCGCACTTCTCGGCCTGGAATGTGCATCTTCTAATGACCAGAGTTTTTCTAATTCTGACATGAGACGTACTGCCAGAACGATGCTGGAGTTTCTTCCGGGAACAGATTTCATTTTCTCCGGTTATGCGGCAGAGCCAAATTACGATAATATGTTTGCAGGTTCTAACTTTGATGCGGAAGATTTCGATGACTACAATGTACTTCAAAGAGATATGCAGGTTGACGGCGGTTTAAAACCAGTCACTGAGGAGCAAGTTCTTTTTGTAAGAAATAAGGCTGCCCGCGCTGTACAGGCGGTATTCCGCAATCTAGGACTTTCTCCGATTTCGGATGAACAAGTTGACGCTGTAACCTATGCACATGGAAGTAAAGATACTCTTCCACGTGATGTTACTGCCGATCTTGCTGCTGCTGAAGACGTATTGAAACGCGGAATCACAGGTGTCGATATTGTCAAATCTCTTGCAGAAACCGGATTCGAGGACGTAGCAGAAAGCGTGTTGAATATGTTAAAACAGCGTGTTGCCGGAGACTATATGCAAACGGCCGCAATTCTGGACCGGAATTTCCATGTATTATCCGGAGTCAATACTCCAAATGATTATATGGGGCCTGGAACTGGTTATCGTGTCGACGGAGAACGTTGGGAAGAAATCAAAAAGATTCCACATATCATCAACCCGAAGGATATATAAGAAAGGAGGAGCATACAGATGCAGATCAGTGAAGAATTAATCAAACAAATAACGAATGCCGTATTAAGTCAGATGTCACAAGACGGAACCTCCTCCGATACCAACCCTCATCCTGCAGCCGGATCTTCTGCAGATGAGATTCCTTCTATGGTAGGAAGAGACCGGATCAATGAAATAAAAACTTCTTATGCAGATTATCCACGTGCCAAAAAGGGAACCGATCCAAAAGAAGTTGTCATTGGTGTTGGTGCCGCTTTCCAAAAGGAAATTACAAAGACTATCTGTGGAATTCCGTTGTATGAAGTATTGAGAAATGTCAAAGCCGGAATTGAGGAAGAAGGCATGATTCCTCGTGTTATCAAGATTTTAGATACTTCTGATGTATGTTTTATGGCTCTGGAAGCAGCCAAATATTCAGGCTCCGGTATCGGTGTCGGTATTCAATCCAAAGGAACAACCGTTATTCATCAGAAAGACTTATATCCGCTTTCAAACCTGGAATTATTTCCACAGGCGCCACTGATGACTTTGGAAACATACCGCCAGATTGGACAAAATGCCGCCAAATATGTCAAAGGCGAACAGGTCGTTCCAATCCCATGTACCAACGACCCAATGTCCAGGCCGAAATATCAGGTAAAGGCAGCTATTATGCACATCGCAGAAACTGAGCAGCTTGACCCAGAAGTCGGCGCTGTAGAATGGGAGGGCAGATAAATGAGATATCCTTTAGCAGAACATGAAAAAGAACAAATTACATCCAGAACCGGTAAAAAATTTACCGACATCACTCTGGATGAAGTCATCAAAGGACACGTAGGTCCGGATGATATCAAAATTTCCAAAGAGATTTTGAAGGCACAGGGACAGATCGCCTCTGCTGCAGACAATGCGCCAATGGAGAAAAACTTCGAGCGCGCTGCCGAACTGGTTGACGTTCCGGATGACGTAATTTTGAAAATGTATGATAAACTTCGTCCGAATCGCTCCACCAAATTGGAGCTGGTTCTGATGGCGCAGGAACTTCTTGAAAAATACAACGCAAAAAACTGTGCGCGCCTTGTAATGGAGGCCGCTGAAGTGTATGAAAAGAGAGGAATTTTACTTTGAGTTATATTGCAGGTGTTGATATTGGAAATTCTACAACAGAAGTATGTGTCGGAGAAGTAAGCCCTGACGGCAGTCTGACATTTCTTACCAGCGCCTCCTGCCCTACAACCGGCACAAAAGGCACAATAGAAAATGTACATTCCGTCAAAAATGCATTAAAAATGGCAATGAGTCGAATTGGCAGAGAAACCTCTGACATTGATTTGGTGCGTCTAAATGAGGCAGCACCCGTCATCGGAGATACTGCTATGGAAACACTGACAGAAACCGTTATCACAGACTCTTCTATGATTGGCCACAATCCTTCCACGCCTGCCGGAGCCGGACAGGCTGTAGGAGAAATTCTCCTCATCGAGCATATTTCCCGGGCTGTTCCTGGTACCGCCTATATTCTCGCGGCCTCTGCTTCTTACAGTTATGAAGAAATAGCATCCATTGTTAATCAACATTCTGATTTAAATCTGGTAGGGATCATCCTCCAGGCAGATGAAGCGGTCCTGGTTGAAAACCGTATCCATAAAAAAGTACCAATTATAGACGAAGTCCGTAGAATTGACAGATTACCCGATGGTGTTCCCGCAGCAATCGAAGTAGCTCTTCCAGGACAAACCATCCGAATGTTATCAAATCCCTATGGCATTGCTACTTTGCTTGGGTTAACACCAGAAGAAACTCGTAGTGTTACTCCTATTGCGAAGAGTTTAATCGGAAAACGAAGTGCTGTTGTTCTAAAAACTCCCGGCGGAAATGTACATGAAAATATTCTTCCCGCTGGTGAAATTTATTTCTACGGTGATCGCAATATTACAATTAGCTTAGACGAAGGAGCTGACAAAATTATGTCTGCCGCCTCTGAAGCAGGTGATATTCACGACATTAGCGGTCAGCCAGATACAAATGTAGGAAATATGCTTGCTCGAATCCGAACCGGTATGGGACAACTAGATAAAAGCAATGAAGCTGACATTCGCATCACCGACATTCTAGCAGTTGACACACTTGCACCTGTCTTGATTTCCGGTGCATTAGCAGGGGAAACCTGCCTTGAAAAAGCAGTTGGAATTGCCGCCATGGTAAAAACACAAAAATTACCAATGCAGGAAATCGCCAATCGCCTCAAATCAGAATTGGGAACCGAAGTAAAAGTAGCCGGTGTAGAAGCAATCATGGCCAGCCTAGGCGCTTTAACTACGCCCGGAACCAAACTTCCGCTGGCAATTCTGGACATGGGTGGCGGTTCTACGGATGCGGCAATTATTTCCAGTGACGGCGGCGTCACAATGACTCACCAAGCCGGAGCCGGCGAACTGGTTTCTATGTTAATCCAGACAGAACTGGGATTAAGCGATCGCCACATTGCAGAACAAATCAAACGGTATCCTCTCGCCAAAGTAGAAAGCCTGTTTCACATGCGGATGGAAAACGGCCAAATGACCTTCGTAGACGAATCCATTGATCCCCGTTTCTTCGGAAGAGTTGTATTGCTAACAGAAAATGGATTCATCCGGATTGAAGAAGAAATTCCTATGGAAAAAATCGTTCAGGTCCGCCGCGATGCGAAACGAAAAGTCTTTCTAACAAATGCCTTTAGGGCGCTTCGCAAAGTTGCACCAGAACACAATCTAAAAAATATTTCTACTGTGGTTCTTGTCGGAGGCTCTGCGGAAGATTTTGAAATCCCAGAAATGCTTACAGAAGCATTCACTGATTTTCGAATCGTATGCGGAAGAGGAAACATCCGTGGAAGCGAAGGTCCCAGAAATGCTGTTGCGACCGGGCTTGTACTATCCTATCTCGGAGAGAATCATTAGGAGTGAAAAATATGATCATAAAAAAACCTTCTATATTTATATATATTCATAAACCAGATTCTTTGGTTCTCAAGGAAGTCTGTGCAGGCATCGAAGAAGAAGGGGTTTTCTACGAAATTGCCGACTTTCCCGACAAATGTACGGAAGAACTTGCTTACAAAGCTGCAGAAGATTCCATGCTCGGCTCTGGTATCGGTATATCTGGCACCGCTGTCTGCCTCAAAATGAGGGGTTTGGAACGTCAGCGCAATATAGAAAGTTATCTAACTCCCACACAGATACAATGTCGCAACATTGGAGCAAACAGTGCCCGAGCAATCAAAAAACTGCCTTTCAAAGATAACCATTCAAGGAATTTTAAGGAGGAGTACGAAATATGAAAGTCTATACAAAAACCGGAGATCAAGGAACCACCTCTTTGATGAATGGAATCAGCGTCTCCAAATCTGACGACCGCATTGAATTGCTGGGAACTATTGATGAGTTGAGCAGCCACATTGGTCTGGCAAAAGTCCTTTCCGATGACGATTTAAAAGAAACGCTTTCCCATATTCAGAAGAACTTAATTCAAATTATGGCAGGTGTTGCCGATCCAAGAGATTTAAACTATCGTTTTTCTTCTGATGAAACAACAGCTCTCGAAAATGCAATTGACGAAATGGAGCAATCATTTCCAAGAGCAAAAGAATTCATCCTCTATGGTGGTTGTGAATTATCAGCACGGCTAGATGTGGCAAGAGCTGTTGCCAGACGTTCTGAACGTCGTTTCCGAAAAGTTGCACAAAACTATGGTGCAGATGCCAAGGCTGTTCAGTATATCAACCGTCTGTCTGACTATCTATATATTCGTGCAAGATACACAGATTACAACGTAAAAAACAAAAAAACGAACAACCTTCAAGATCAGGTTGTCAGAAACATTTTAAAAGAAATGTAAACCAATACAAAAAGTGAGATATTCCACAAATCAAAGGGAACATCTCACTTTTTCTTATTCCTTATGCTATCTTCTGCAAAGCCTTTTTAAACTGTATCGAAAACAAAATCGCGGTAAATGTCACTGCCAGAAAATCCGCTACCGGTTCGGCCAAGTAAACAGCCATCACTTGATTTTCCTTAAAAACGGCTGGCATAATATAAATCAGTGGAATCAACAATACAAATTTTCTCATAACCGCTACTACAATAGAAGATTTTGCATTTCCTAAAGATGTAAACGTCATCTGGCATGCCATCTGGATTCCAAAAATAAACAATACTGCCAGATAAATGCGTAATGCTGTCTTTGTAAATGCAATTAGCTCCACATCTGATGTAAACATTGCAGAAAATGCTCCTGGTACAAGCATCACCAACGCCCATAATACAAATACATACCCTAAACTTGTCTTTAATAAAAGCTTATAAGCCGCCTTTACACGCTCTGCATTTTTTGCACCATAATTGTAACTGATAATCGGCTGTGCTCCCTGTCCAAGTCCCTGCAACGGAAGCATGGCAAACTGCATCACACTTGTCAAAATTGTCATCGCACCTACCGCAATATCCCCTCCATATTTCAATAGAGAAGAATTAAAACAAACTGAAATCACGCTCTCACTGGACTGCATAATAAATGTTGCAGTTCCGAGTGCGATACTTGGAAGCAAGATTTTTCTTTCTAACTTCATATATTTCTTCTGAATCTTTAATTGTGTTTTCTCTCCAAATAAAAAATGTAACACCCAGATACAGGAAATCGCCTGAGAAATAATAGTAGCCAACGCTGCGCCTTGTACTCCCATCCGGAGCCCAAAAATCAAGATTGGATCAAGCACAATATTCGTCACCGCCCCGATCATCACCGAAAGCATCCCGATTTTCGCAAATCCTTGTGCTGTAATAAATGCATTCATTCCTAATGTAAGCTGTACAAAAATTGTACCCATCGCATAAATGTTCATATACGAAACACTATATTCTATCGTATTCTCACTCGCACCAAACGCCATCAAAAAATTTCGATTCCAAATCAACAACACCACCGTCAGAATACAAGATGCGATAATCTGCGCCATAAAACAGTTTCCCAGTGTTTTTTCTGCATTTTCCTTCTCTCCCTTTCCCATGAAAATACTGGCTCTCGGAGCTCCCCCGCTGCTTACCAGCGCGGCAAATGCAGAAATAATCATAATCAATGGCAGACATACTCCCACGCCTGTAAGCGCCAATGCTCCATCCCCCGGAATATGTCCGATATAAATTCGATCCACAATGTTATAAAACATATTGATCAATTGCGCAATTACCGTCGGAACCGCAAGCTTAAAAAGCAATTTCCCAATAGACTCCGTTCCTAAGAAATTATTTTCTTTCATACTTAAAGTTTTACCTCCAGTCCTTTCAAAACATTTTTCAGAATTTTCTGATTCATCTGCATATACAATTCCATCTCTTCTGCTGAAAATCCTTGATACACATATTCCACATACGCATCATTTGCCTGATTAATATCCTCAGTAATCTCTACAGACTTCTCTGTTAATTTCAAATGATACTTTCGTTTATCATGTTCATCTATTATTCTAAGAATGAACCCTTTTTTAATCAAAGCATCTACAGCTTGAGAAACATTCCCCTTAGGCAGCATTCGAATATAGGAAATTTCTGCTGCCGTATCCTTATCCGGATTGTTACTCAAAAAACTAAGAATTTTCACTTCAATCTGCGAAAGCGAATACCTCCTTCTGGGTTCCTCTAAAAAAGTATCATAAAATTTACTGATTCCCCGCATCAATAATAATGTATCTGCCGTTCGTTTCATAAACTACTTCCTTTCCTCCCCATATTGCGCTCCGCTTTTTATATAGCTCTAAATAAAACCGTTCTTTTCAGAACTATTATATTTACAAAAGAAATAAATGTCAACAAAAGAGTGTAATCCCCTCTGGAATTACACTCCTTCTATCTTCTCTATTCTATGAACAGTATTATTCATTTTCTTCTAAAATTATATGACTTCGGATAATCGCTCGAATCGCATCATACAACTCTGGTTTTAACTTTTCAAAACTAATCGGATCATTCTCCAGAATTGTACTGAATGATGCAGAACTCGCCAACTCCACGATTAAAAACAGCATAATTTCTGGATTACGTAAATGAATAGACGGTATCTCTTCCAATACCTTATAATAATAATCTATCAATTTTTCATCTGAGCCATACTCATGCGATTCCAACGCCAAATGAAAGAACCCCCGACTCAGATTCTTAGACAAAAACTGAAGCACCAATTTATTTTTCTGCAATTCATCCAGAACATAATCAATCAGATAAATCGTCTTATCCTCAAAAAGCTGCGCTTCATCTTTTGCATCAAACTCTGCTTTCTGCGTTGCCTCATATGCACTAAGAAAAAGTTTTTCCGCTGTCCTTACAATCAATCGGTCGCGAATCTCATATTTATCCTTAAAATAAAGATAAAAAGTCCCTTTCGCCACTCCCGCCCTCTGAACGATATCATGAATCGAAGTTTGTGCGATTCCCTTTGTGATAAACAAGTCATATGAACTTCGAAGCAGAGCATTTAATTTCTGTATCTTATTTTCCTCTACCTTTCCCATAACAAATCCCTTCCTCATCTGTGACACTAGAATAAATTTTACTATATTATCCTTACATTTTCCATAGTATAATTCAAAAATGACTAAAAGTCAATTTTCTTTTATAAAAATATTGACTTTTGGTCATTTTTATTATATAGTGTTCTGCGTAAACAAAATGACCGTTAGTCATTTCAATATTTCAGTAACATATACTATAAGGAAATGACACAGCGGAAAACTATTATTTAAAGGAGGAATCATACATGATAAAGGCTGGTAAGAAGATTGTAAAATACAGAATTCCGATTCTAATTCTTGGTATTTTACTCCTCATTCCTTCCGCACTGGGGTTTTTAAACACAAGAGTAAACTATGATATTCTTTACTATCTTCCTGACAACATCGACACAATGAAAGGTCAGGAGATTTTAAAGGATGATTTCGGAAAAGGTGCCTTTGCGATGGAAGTCGTAGAAGGCATGACCACGAAGGAGGTCACCGAAGTAAAAAAGAAAATCGAGCAAGTCGATGGAGTTGCAGAGGTCATCTGGTACGACTCACTTGTTGACACATCTGTTCCAATTTCAGCACTGCCTTCTAATATGAAGGAAATATTTTATAAAGATGATGCAACACTAATGGCTATTTTCTTTGACGATACTACTTCGGCTGACAGTACGATTGATGCCATCGGAGAAATCCGTCAGGTAACCGGTAAGCAATGTTTCTTGAGCAGCATGTCTTCTGTTGTAACAGACATTAAGAATCTGGCGGAAAAAGAAACACCGATCTACGTATTAATCGCTGTCATTCTCTGCTGTATTATTCTTGCAATATTTATGGACAGCTGGCTCCTTCCAGTATTCTTTATGATCAGTATCGGAATGGCAATCCTGTACAACATGGGAACGAATTATTTTCTTGGAGAAATATCTTATATTACCAAAGCATTGAGCGCTGTTTTACAGCTTGGTGTTACGATGGACTACTCGATTTTCCTCTGGCACAGCTATCAAGAAAATCAGAAACGCTTCCCAGGAGATAAAAATCGTGCGATGGCACATGCGATTTCCAACACATTTTCTTCTGTAGTAGGAAGTTCTACTACAACTGTTGCCGGATTTATCGCACTTTGCTTTATGAGCTTTACCCTCGGAAAAGACCTTGGAATTGTTATGGCAAAAGGTGTTGTCTTTGGAGTTCTCAGCTGTGTAACAATTTTACCTTCTATGTTACTGATATTTGATAAGGCAATTGAAAAGACCATGCATCGTTCCGTTATGCCAAGCATGGAAAAGCCTGCAAAATTTATTACAAAACATTTTAAGGTTTTTGTCGCAACTTTTTGTATCCTTCTGATTCCGGCTTTCTGGGGCTATACAAAAGCAGAAGTTTATTACAACTTAGACGCCACATTGCCGAAGTACCTGGACAGTATCAAGGCAAATGAAAAACTGGCCGATACCTTTGATATGAACGCTACTCACATGGTACTTGCTGACGCAGATTTATCCGCAAAAGATGCAAAAGCAATGCTCAATGAAATGTCAGATGTAAAAGGAGTAAAATTCGCTCTTGGTCTGGACAGCATCCTTGGTTCTTCCATTCCACGAAGTGTTGTTCCGGAAGAACTGACGGATACACTGAAAAAAGGCGACTGGCAACTGATGCTGGTACAGTCTGAATACAAAGCAGCTACAAATGAAGTCAATAAGCAATGTAACGAATTAAACAATATCATTAAAAAATACGATAACAACGCAATGCTGATCGGGGAAGCGCCTTGTACTAAGGATCTGATTACCATCACAGACAAAGACTTTAAAGTAGTAAGTGCAATTTCCATTATTGCCGTCTTCCTGATTATTGCCTTTGTATTTAAATCATTCAGCCTGCCTGTAATCCTTGTATCAGTTATCGAGTTTGCTATCTTCATCAACCTCGGTATCCCATATTTCACAGGAACGAAGATGCCATTTATCGCATCAATTGTTATTGGTACAATCCAGTTAGGCGCTACTGTAGACTATGCAATCTTAATGACAACCCGTTACAAAAAAGAGCGTTGCAAAGGAAAAGCAAAACGTGAATCTATCCAGATTGCTGTATCAACTTCCATTAGTTCAGTTATCGTTTCTGCACTTGGATTCTTCGCAGCAACATTCGGTGTTGGTTTATATTCCGACATCGATATGATCTCCGCACTATGTACATTGATGGCACGTGGTGCAATTATCAGTATGTTTGTCGTAATCTTCATACTGCCGTCAATGCTGTATATTTTTGACCGCTTGATTTGTGCAACCACAATCGGTATGAAGCAAGCAATCAAAAATGCCGACAATACTACACCGAAAAAAATGGATGCCAATCCTACTGCAACTATATAGTTGCGAATCGATCAACACGTTTCATTTTTCGTCACTATTATATGAATTCAAGGAGGTTTTACCATGAAAAATAAAGAATTTAGAACATTAATGGCAATCGTTACTTTGACCGGAACACTGCTTACAGGCTTAACAGCCTGGGCTGCTCCGGCATACGCCGCCGATACTGTAAATACAACTACAACAACAGAAACATCCTCATCCACTTCTGTTTCCAATGCAAAACCATATAAAGATGAGACTGTCTATGCCACAATCGACGGAGATGGAACTGTCAAAGCAGTAACCGTATCTGACCAATTAAAAAATATTTCTGACGTCAAAAATGTTACTGACAAATCAGACTTGCAGAATATCGAAAATGTAAAGGGTAATGAAACATTCACTTCAAAAAACGGAACTCTGACTTGGAACACTGCGGATGCAGATATTTGCTATCAGGGTACAACTACCAAAGCGCTTCCGGTAGCTGTAAAAGTAACCTATACACTGGACGGCAAACAAATGCCCGCTTCTGAATTAGTCGGAAAGAGCGGACACCTTGTCATCCGATATACCTATGAAAATAATTCTGCTGAAAAAGCAGAAGAAAAAACTCCATTTCTGATGGCAACCGGACTAATGCTGGACAGCGCTGTTTTCAAAAATGTAACCGTCACAAATGGTAAATTACTTTCCGATGGAGAAAAAGAAATTGCAATCGGTCTGGGACTTCCATCTGTTTCCGAGATGCTCGGAACCGATGAACTGGACATTCCTGATTACTTTGAGGTGGAAGCGGATGTTACAAAATACGAAGCTGTGGAAGGCATGACAGTTGCCACAAACTCTTTATTCAATGATCTGGATACAGAAAGTTTTGACAATCTCTCTGATTTGCAAGACTCTATGAACCAACTGCAGAGTGCTTCTAACCAGTTAGTAGACGGAAGTGGCAAACTTCGCGAAGGTCTAGACACGCTGCTTTCTTCTTCTGGAACCTTAACAGACGGTATCAATCAACTTGCAACGGGAAGTTCTTCTCTCGCCGCAGGTACACAGACACTAAAAGACGGTGCAGATGAATTATCAGGTGGATTAAACACTGCTTCTTCCAAAGTATCAAATGAACTACTCCCAGGTGTGCAGGCTTTAGACAATGGCGTTGCCCAAATGCAAGGCAGCTTAACCTCTAATCTTCCGACACTTGCCAACGGTGTCAGTGCTCTCGACAACGGAATCGGCCAGGTTGCTGACGGAACACACGCGTTAAAAACTGGTATTGATCAAGTTACCGCCGGTACACATGCACTGTATAACGGTTTGACACAAGCCGGTGCCGGAATCTCCTCTGTACACAGTGGCGTTCAAGCTCTTGCTCAAAAAACTCCGGAGTTAGAAACCGGAGCAACCGGAGTGTCTGATGGAGCTGCTGCTTTAGCTACAGCTCTGAAGGGACTTTCCAATTCAACTGCGAATATTGCCACATCCGCTGCTGCCGACAGCCGAGATGAAATTCAGACATTGCAGAACTTATTAGATTCCGGTGCAATTACAGATAAAACCACAGCAGATACGATCAATGCTGTCATCACAACACTTGCTTCCGAGCAAGATACTCGCGATGCTGCTACAAACGCACCAAGCGAACTAAACGCAGCCCTCGAGGGACTCTCTGCAAAAGCAGATATACTTGCAGCCGGCGCAAAAACAGTAGCCGACGGTACTGCCGCTGTAAACGCACAATTCCAGTCTGGATCCAGCGACACTCCGACATTGGCCGATGGTGTCACACAGCTTTACGGCGCTTTCCATTCTGAAAATGGAATCATTGCATCTACAAAAAAATTAGAGGACGCTTTAAGTACTGGAACCGAAACAACACCTTCCATCCAAGCAGCCATTACCAGACTGGATGCTGCATTAAATATCGGTGATCCGGATAAAAATGTTTCCAGCCTTCGCAATGGTGCTTCTCAGCTAAACACTGCTGTAAATGGAAAAGATGGTCTGACCGCTCAAGTTTCCGGCGGCGTGTCACAATTAAAAGCCGGAACTTCACAACTTTTAGCAGGTGTAGATGGTGAAAATGGTCTTGCAGCCGGATTAAATCTACTGAATGCAGGCGCAGGCAAGCTGGCCTCCGGAAGCGGAGATTTAAACATCGGAGCAAATACCCTCGCAAATGGAATCGGAACTCTCCAAACCGGTTCCGGAGCGCTCATTGACGGAGTCAAACAGCTGGATGATGGCGCAGTACAATTGAACGATGGTATGATCCAATTCAATGAAGAAGGCATCCAAAAACTTGTCAATGTATTCAGTGGAGATATCGAAGGTCTTTTGGATAAAGCGAACGCTATGCTTGATACTTCCAGATCTTACAAAAACTTCTCCGGAATTGCCGATGATATGGACGGCGAAGTCAAATTTGTATTTGTAACCGAGTAATTCGAATAAACCCCATTTTGTTTTGTATGCAGCGATGATACTCGGCATCGCTGTATATATCCTTTATCATGATGCGAGCCGTCGGACCTTTGTCCGGCGGCTCAATTATTTTCCATTCTACCTCTTTTCACAAAAAAGCAGCGTGATTTTGTTTTCTTTCAAAATCACGCTGCTTTTTATCCCTTCTCAAAAATGATATCTTCAGGCAACCACAATCTGATATTTCTTTGAAAATGTTTCTTCCTTTCCTAAACAATTGATGTCCGATTTCTTAGAAAGCTCCTCTTCAAATCCATAATTATCACAACGTCCTGCCCAAGGCTCAAGACACACGAATGGAGCCCCCGCCGGAGACCAGATTCCAAAGTTTGAAAATCCCTCACACCGTACCCCCACATACGGCGTGCCATCTTTTTGACACAGCCATGCCTCCTGCACCTGCGAACCATCCACCACAATTGTATCCACCTTAAACAACTCTTCACTCAATGGCTGATACCCATCCGTCAATTTCAACTCATACGTTTCATCCGGAAGTCCACATCCTGATGCCAGATCCACCCGGATACATTCCAGCTTCTCTTTTCCCGGAAACTTCAGGCAATAGTCCTGTTTCTCCTCTCCATCCTTCCGAAAGGCAAATGCCGGATGCGCACCAATAGTAAAATACATATTTTCGGCCGTGCAATTTTTTACCTGCCATTCAACTTCAACCGATTTTTTAATAAGCCGATAGTGAACGTACAATTCAAAATCATACGGATATACTTCTTTCGTTTCCTCTGTAGAATGCATGAGGAATGAAACCGTATTCTCAGATGTTTCTACACACTTAAACTGCGTGTCTCTTGCAAACCCATGCTGTGTCGTCGGATATCTTACACCATCAATACATAATGTATTCTTCCATGTCTTTCCGACATTTGGAAACAAGATCGGAGAATGACGTTTCCAAAATCTCGCATCTCCATTCCAGAGAACCTCGGTATCATTTTCCTTATCATAAATCCGTGTAATCTCTGCCCCAAGTTCTGCAATTTCCACGCATAAAACATCATTTTCCATTTTCATGATTCACAGCCCCCATTTCCAAATATCCTAACATTCTTTTTTATTCCGTTTTTGTATCATCGGATGCTTCTACCTGTACACAATTCTCTACCAGATAATCCGCTACCTTTGTCTGAAGAATCGTTGTCTTAATGACATCTTCTCCAAAATCTTTTTTGAAACTTTCTGCATCATCATATCCGGCCTGTTCTGCATATTTTTTTGTCATCTCTTCAATCTCTTCTTTGTCCGGATTCAAATTCTTCTTATCAGCAATCAATGCACAGGCAAGTTTTCTCGTTACCGCTTTTTCAGCTTCCTCTTTTACCTTTGTTTCAAAACTCTCTTCATCCATGCCCATGTATGTGCTTAAAAATTCTGCAAAGTCCAGTTCATACTGATTAGCTACGCCTTCATAATACTCGCGCATATCAGAAACTTCTTTTTCCACATCCTTTTCCGGAAGTTTTTTCACTTCAATCTGGTTCAGCAAAGCCTCCATTACTTCAGAACGCAGCTGGGACTGTACTTTTTCTTTATTATACTCTTCAATATTCTCACGAATCTCCTTACGGAACTCTTCTACAGTCTCAGACTCTTCACTGATTCCCTTTACCCATTCATCTGTCATCTCCGGATAAATACCATTCAAAGTCACAGTAAATACAGCAACCTTATCTGCCATTTCTGTGTTCTGGTAATCTGCCGGGAATTTTACTTCAATATCAAAAGTCTCGCCTGGTTTATGACCTACGATCTGTTCTTCAAATCCCTTATAATCTCCATTTGCACCGATATACGCCCCGGAGCCCAGTTCCAGTTCTGCCCCCTGCGCGCTGCCTCCGTCAAATTCTACACCATCTACCTTGCCGACATAGTTCAAACTGACAGTATCCCCGTCTTTTGCAGTCCCCTCTGTTTCCAAAGATGCACCTCTGTAACTGTTCATTGTACTCTCTACGTACTGATCTGATACTTCCTCCGGCTTAGCCACCTCTGCCACTTCCAGACCTTTATACTGCTTAATAGTAATATTCTCATTAGAGAGTTCTCCACTGCAGGCTGACAATGCTCCTGCCATTGCTATACACAGCACTGCGGCTGCTAATTTTTTCTTCATCATATTCACGTCACCTCGTATTTTATTCTGAGTTTCTCTTCAGATATTGACTTCTCCAAATGAGAGTCTCAGACGTGGTTAAGTATACCACAAATTCTTTCTAAATAAAAGCTTCGCAAATCACTTGCCTCGGATTTAATAGTTATTTCACAAACTACAAGAGAGGAGATAACAATCTAGAAAACTGTTCCTTTGTTTTAATCACCAAACTCCTCTGATCATAAACCTTTCTGGTTACATGTGTAGACTTCATCATATCATTTTCAAACGCTCTTTCCAAACGCTGCACCGTTCTTTCACTATAAATAACCGCATTAACCTCAAAATTCAATCCAAAGCTGCGGATATCCATATTTGCCGTACCAACACATGCAACCATTCCATCCACACTCAGCGTCTTTGCATGGAGAAATCCATTGTTGTAAACATAACACTTTGCCCCTGCCGCTACCAGATCTCCCAAATAGGAATAGGTTGCCCAATATACGAACGGGTGATCCGGTTTACAAGGCACCATAATCCGTACATCAATCCCTGAACGACTGGCAATTTTAAGCGCATCTAAAATTGAATCATCCGGAATAAAATACGGAGTCTGAATATAGACATGATGCTTCGCACTATGGATCAGCCTCAAATAATTGTCATGTATTGTTTTAATCTGAGAATCCGGTCCGCTGGAAATAATCTGCACCGGATCATGTCCATTCCGAATATACCGTGGAATTTCAAATAACTTATCTTCTAAGAAAAGATTTTCCTTTGCCGCATAATTCCAGTCCAGCACAAAGCGGACCGCAAGCGAAGTCACTGCCGCCCCTTCTATGCACAGATGCGTATCTCTCCAATATCCAAATTTTTCTTCTAATCCCAAATACTCTCTTCCAACATTAAATCCACCAACAAACCCGACCCTTCCGTCAATCACCACGATTTTCCGATGATTTCGGTAATTGATACGCAACTGAAGCGGTCCAAACAATGCCGGAAAGAATTCAGCTACATGAATCCCTGCCTGAGACATCCTCTCCCAATCCTTTTTGTGCATAGAACGGCATCCCATACTGTCAAACAACACACGAACAGCCACACCTTGTTTTACTTTCCTCACAAGGGCTTTCTCTATCTCGCGCCAGAGTTCATCTCGCTGGATAATATAATATTGAATGTGGATATAACGTTCAGCCTGTTCGATTTCCTGCAGCAACGCACGAAACTTTTCTTTTCCATCCGTATAGATCCGCACATCATTATTATCCGTCAAAACAGCCTGACCGGCTTCCAGATTATAAAGGATCAAGTCTCGGAAACGCCCCAATTCCGGGTTGGCAAGTCGCAACTTTTTCCGATAAATATTTTCCTCCTGCCGTCTTACCGCATACTTTAACTCTCCCTCTATTTCCTTTGCTTTAAACATCCTGCTTTTATGAAAATCCTGTCCAATCAAAAGATATAACACAAATCCTACAATTGGAATAAAATATAAAATCAGCAACCAAGTCCAGACCGTCTGCGGATTCCTTCTCTGAAAAAAGATAATAATCAAAGATAGCAAAATATTAATAACAACCAGATTGTCCATCACAAAATCGCCAATGTTGGCCACTGTAGCCCAAACAGATTCTAACATAAAATCTCCTTTACTCATCCCTATTTACATACAGTATACTCGTTTTTCTTCTGAAAAGTAACCCTATTTTCTAAAATACAATTGCTTGCACTTCCCCTCAAACAATGATACAATATTAAAAGTATAAAGGTCATTTAGGAGGAGTTATTGTGAAGACAGGTACAATTGTTTTAATTGTAATATTAGTAGTTTTAGTTGCTGTACTGATTGCACTCTATTTCTTTGGAAAAAAGGCAGAGAAAAAACAGGCAGAACAAAAAGCACAGATGGATGCAGTCGCACAGACTATGAACATGCTGATTATTGACAAGAAACGAATGAAACTCAAAGAAGCTGGTCTTCCGGCTGTTGTTCTTGAGAACACACCTAAGTATCTTCGCCGTACGAAAGTGGCTGTTGTCAAAGCCAAAGTCGGTCCGAAGATTATGACACTGATGTGTGACGAACAGATTTTCCCACTGGTTCCAGTGAAAAAAGAGGTCAAAGCAGTTGTCAGCGGAATCTATATCACAAATGTCCGCGGTTTAAGAGGTCCATTGGAGACCCCTCAGAAGAAAAAAGGATTTTTCTCAAGATTCAAAAAAGATAAAAGCGAAAAATAAAAAAGAGACATTGTTTCCACCTTGTACAGCGTGTGTAACAATGTCTTTTTTCATGTCTTCAAACTTTTGATTAAAATACACCCTTACAAAAATCAATAAACTCAAAAAAACAAAAAAAGATGTCACTCCCTAAAAGGAATGACATCTCCTTACTTTAGTGACTCCAAGGGGAATCGAACCCCTGATTCCAGCGTGAGAGGCTAGCGTCTTAACCGCTTGACCATGGAGCCATATAGATTTTACTTGATTATTTCTCTCACAAGCAAAATCTACTATAACATATAGAATTAAAATATGCAAGTATTTTTTTCATTTTTTTACATTTTTCTGTTTTTTAGCATTCTTCTGTTTTTTCATACTCAGTTTCATCTGCTAAATCCACTTCTCCCGCCAAAGCGCCTGACAGATCTTCTTTTACACTTTCCTTAACCATGATCTGCAACCCTTGTTTTCGGTTCATAATATTTACCACATCATGCTCTCCGCCAAATTCCCCATCAAGTGTCCATGGAATCTCTTCCAGAGATTCGAACCGTATCTTTCCGGTTCGAAATGAATAAATATGCTTCGAATCAATCTGACGGATCAAGATTGCCGCTATGATTTCATTTAATTCCAACGGATTTTTCGGCATTTTTATCAAAGTCACTTCAAACTCTCCATCATCAAATACTACATCTTTACCGATAATCCCCTGAAATCCACCTACTGAGCGGGAATTTGTTACCATTCCAAACATGAAGTCTTCTTCGATTTCCTGATCTTCATATGTAACTTTGATACGATAGGACGGAATATTGAAAATGCTCTTAGCCCCTTCTAATATATAAGCCAAGTGCCCCAAAACATTTTTTACGCTCTGTTTCGTCTCATAGGACACATCCGTAAACAGACCGAATGCCGCAATATAAACAAAAAAATCCTCATTAAAAACACCGATATCGCAAGCCAAAGGGGTTCCGTTTACTGCCGTGTCTGCCGCTTCCAGCATATTCTTAGATATATGAAGACTGCGTGCAAAATCATTCGTTGTTCCTGCCGGAATATAACCTATAGGAACTTGCTTACTCCTTGTAGCCATCCCCGTTACCACTTCATCCAGAGTACCATCTCCACCACTGCAAACGACCAGATCATACTCTCCGGTATACGTAAGTGTCTTTGTCAGCGCATCATGATATCTCTGTGTTGGATAAACAGTCACTTCATATCCTGACTTCACAAAAATATCCAATACATCTGCCAGTTTTGGCTTCAACATTCCGGTTCCTGCATTCGAATTATAAATAAATAACAATTTCTTCATGCACACATCTCCTTTCGCATCCAATTTTCATAAATTCAGAAAAGACTGTGCCACCAAGCACAGCCCCCTCTTCTTTATACAATTACCTATATATATTAATTGCCCATCTCATTATTTAGCCTGTGCAGCCGAAAAAAAAGAACGAATTCCTTCTGCTGCTTTTTCCTCATCTTCACCTTCTGTAAGCACTGTAACTTGCTCACCCTCAGAAAGATTCAGACTCATCATACCCATAATGCTCTTGGCATTAATCTTTTTTTCTCCCATCTGAATATAGATTCGGCTTGCATACTGACTTGCTTCCTGTACCAGCAATGCAATCGGTCTTCCATCCAGACCATTCTCATGTTTCACGACAACAGGTGTCTCAATCATAATAAACCTCCTTGTTCTTGCCTAACCTTCTCTGCCAACTCACTTAGCTTACGCAAGCGATGATTAATCCCCGACTTTCCAACCGGCGGTGATAAACAAGCCCCCAATTCCTTTAACGGCGCATCTGGATTCGCCAGACGTGCCATAGCCGCATCCATAAGCCCCTCCGGCAGTTTTTCCAGACCGATTGTTGACTGAAGATACTTAATATCTTCCAACTGTCTGACAGCCGCAGAAACCGTCTTATTGATATTGGCAGTTTCACAGTTCACCTTGCGGTTCACTGTATTACGCATCTCCTTCAAAATCCGGACATTTTCCAGTTTCATCAGAGATAATGGTGCTTCCATAATATTCAAGATATCTACAATCTGAGCACCTTCCTTTAAATAGACGATCCAGGACTTCTTTCTCTGAACAATCTTTGCATCCATCGCAAATCCGCAAATCAGTTCTTTCAGCTGCACCGCCATCGATTCTGCTGCACAGACAACTTCAAAATGATATGCCTTAGCCGGATCACTCATGGAGCCTGCAGCAAGAAATGCCCCTCGTAAAAAAGCACGTTTGCAACATGTCTGCTGCACTATGATAGGATTTACAATATGTATCTCTTCAAATCCCTCTTGATATTCCTCTGTCAGCTTTGTTGCCTGAAGAATCCGAAGTGCTTCTTTATGGTTCTTTACAATAACAAAATAAGATACACTTTGTCTTATAATATTCCTTCGGATTGAGATATCAGTTTCTATATTAAATGTTTTTTTGATTAATGTAAAGACCTTTCTTGCAACTGTAATATTTTCCGTATGGATTTTAACCCCATATTGATTTCGGCTATCTATTGTAATAGATCCACACATACTAAGCAACGCCGCCAACTCTGCTATCTGGCAGTGTCTTGCACCGCTCCACTGCTTGGAAAGCTCTTCCTTCACATCTCCCGAAAATGACATGTCTCCGATACCTCTTTTTCAATTACTTCGCCTTTGTAATAGCATCTTTTCCAATATCCCGATGTTCAATACGCACTCCGTACTGCTCCTGTTTTTTCACAAAATCATATAAACAATTTGCTAGTGTAACAGAACGATGTTTTCCGCCCGTACATCCGATTGCAATTACAAGATGATTTTTCCCCTCCCAGATATAATTCGGCAGTAAAAAATCGATCATCCCCGTCAATTTTTCCAAAAATACATCTGCACGTTCATTATTTAATACATACTCCTGCACTTCTTTATCATTGCCGGTCTTCGCTTTTAAATCTTCTATATAATATGGATTTGGTAAAAATCGCACATCAAATACAAGATCTGCATCCTCAGGAATTCCATATTTAAATCCAAAAGACATAATTGTAACATATAAATTTTTAAAATCTTTGCCTTCTACAAAAATCTTCTCCAGCTCTGCTTTCAGCTCCCGGGTAAGCATCCTGCTTGTATCCAGTATATACGTAGCACGCATCTTTAAGAACGCAATTCTTTCCCGTTCTTTCGCAATACCTACGTCAATATGACCCACACCTCCCAGCGGATGCTGTCTCCTTGTTTCTTTATACCGCTTCACAAGTACATTCGACTTTGCATCCAGAAAGAGAATTTCATAATCAATCCCTCTGGTATACATTTCCTCCAACTGTTCTTCCAATCCATCCAAAGACTGTCCACTTCGAATGTCAATTCCCAACGCAACACGATTTACTTCTGTATTAGGCGTAGTAATCATCTCAGCGAACTTCGGCAACAGCATAATCGGAAGATTATCCACGCAAAAATACCCCATATCCTCTAACATTTTCAATGCTGTAGATTTTCCTGCTCCCGACATTCCTGTCACAATGACAAATCTCATCCTAAAACTCTCCAATCCTCTTCACTTCCGGCTCAAGCCGTACTCCAAATTTTGCTTCTACCCGATCGGAAACCTGCTCAATCAGAGACAAAATATCTGCCGCTGTAGCCTGTTCCTTATTTATCACAAAGCCACAGTGTTTTTCCGAAACCTGTGCACCGCCAACCTGAAATCCACGCAAACCGGTATCTTCAATCAATTTTCCAGCAAAATATCCTTCCGGACGCTTAAATGTACTGCCTGCGCTTGGATACTCAAGCGGCTGCTTTGTAATCCTTTTTTCCTTTAGCTCATCCATATATGCACGAATCTCTTCCGGGCTTCCCTCCTGCAGTCTAATCTGAGCACTGAGCACAATATCCCCGTTCTGTGCAAAAATGCTGGTGCGATACCCCAGCTCCATCTGCTCGACCGGAAGTACACGCAATTCTCCGTTCGCAGTCAATGCTAATGCATCCTTTAAAACATGCTTCATCTCTCCACCGTATGCACCCGCATTCATCATCACTGCGCCGCCCAGAGTCCCCGGAATTCCCGATGCAAACTCAAAACCTGTCAGACTCTGTGCCAGCGCCTCTGCCGCAATCTTAGACAAGAGTGCGCCTGCCTGTGCATAAAGCACACCTTCTTCTGTCATCCGAATCTGACTCAGATTCTTCCCAAGCTGGATGATCACGCCTCGATATCCCTTGTCACCAACCAGCAGATTACTCCCATTTCCCATCACATAATATGGTACATTTTCTGTCCGCAGCAAATTCACAACTTCCCGAATCTGTTCTTCCTCTGTCGGTGTCACAAGCCAGTCTGCCGGTCCACCCACGCGAAAAGTTGTATGCTTCTTCATCAGTTCATCTTTTAACACATTTTCTGATTCTAGAATTCCACACAGTTCTTCATGCAGTCCCATAAATATAATATCTCCATTCTTTCTCCATCACATATTCTCATGGACTTTGCAACTAGTGCAAAGTCCTCGCTGAACTGTAACCATCATACAATAAAACTATGCAAAATTCAACTGCGCAGAGTGTGAACTTGATCCGTAATGAGATGCCTAAAGTAGAAGAACTGCAAAAACCTTGCAAATTTCTTCAGAATGATGTATATTATTTTCGTGTACTCGTAGTTAAAATCTAAAGTAACAAAAACATTTTTAAAGGAGTTGAACAATCATTGGACCCGAGTGACGCCATACAAATTATTACATTGATTCTTTTATTAATTCTATCCGGAGTATTTTCTTCTGCTGAAACAGCTTTAACGACTGTAAGCAAGATTAAGATGCGCTCTCTGGCAGACGAAGGCAACAAACGTGCCGCTACCGTTCTGGACATAACAGAGCATCACACCGACAAAATGCTAAGCGCCATTCTAATTGGAAACAACATCGTAAATATCGGCGCAACATCGCTAGCTACAACGCTTGCCTACAATTTTGGCGGAGCAATGATCAGCCTCGTAACAGGACTCATGACTATTGCAATTTTGGTTTTCGGCGAGATTACACCAAAGAATTTAGCAACTATCAAGTCTACCCAGCTATCACTTGCGTATATTCCGGTATTGAAAGCCTTTATGACTCTCATGACGCCGCTCATTTTCCTGATCAACATCATATGCCGCGGAATTCTTTTTATTTTCCGCATTGACCCAAATGACAGGAATAATGCGATGACAGAGGATGAACTTCGTACGATTGTAGACGTAAGTCACGAAGATGGAGTCATCGAATCTGAAGAAAAAGAAATGATATACAACGTGTTCGATTTAGGTGATGCCCGCGCGAAAGACGTTATGGTTCCCCGCGTACACGTTACTTTTGCAGATGTCAACAGTACCTATCAAGAACTGATTGCCATATTTAAAGAAGACAAATTTACACGAATCCCGATTTATGAAGAAACTACTGATAATATTATCGGTACAATCAATATGAAAGATTTACTTTTATTTGATGACAAAGATCATTTTCAGATTCGTGATATTTTAAGGGAAGCTTATTTCACCTACGAGTATAAAAATATTTCCGAACTTCTCGTTGAAATGCGAGATGCTTCTTTAAACATTGCTATTGTTTTGGATGAATACGGCGAAACCGCCGGTATTATCACTTTGGAAGACATCCTAGAAGAGATTGTCGGTGAAATTCATGATGAATATGATGAGAACGAAGAAGAACAATTTGTTAAAGTTCTCAAAGAAAATGAATATCTGATCGAAGGTTCTTATAACCTTGATGATTTAAATGATCGTTTAGAAGAAGATGGACGTGCTGATGTACAATTCAAGTCCGAGGATTTTGATTCTCTTGGGGGATATATTATTGAACATTTAGACCGGCTTCCGGAGGTTGGTGACGAATACACAACCGAAAGTGGAATCCGTTTGGTAGTAGAAAAACTGGACAAGAACCGAATTCAACTAGTTCACGTCTATTTACCTGAATTGCATAAAAAGGACGTTTCTTCAGAAACTTCTAAGTCACATAAAGATGAATAAGTATAGGGCGGTGATTAGCCGCCCTGTATATAACAATTTCATATAATGATCTGTATACACTCAGATCCGTTTTATTACTATGGAGACGTATCGAAGAGGCCATAACGAGAGCGACTCGAAATCGCTTTGCCGCCAACGCGGCACGTGGGTTCGAATCCCACCGTCTCCGTTTTCGCTTATATAGTGGAAAACCTTGATATCACCCTCGGTTTTCCACTTTTTTATTTACTTCTTTCTAGCACTTCCACTGCTTTTCTGATATTCTCAGCATCTGTCTGCCAGATCTCATATTCACTAAATCCCGGGAATCCCATGCTGACACCTGCTCTGCGAAACTCCATCTTACTGTCTAAGGTCACTTTTCCAGACATATGATAGGATGTTGTACCGGTATATGGGAGCAGTTTTTCAATTGTTTCAGGAGAAATCCCGGCTCCAGCCAGAATTTCTATCCTTCCGGCGCTTTGCTGAACTAATTCTTTTATCAAATCCCTTCCTTCCCAAGCGGAATTTTTCTGTCCACTCGTCAAAATAGTTTTTATCCCCATCTCAACAGCCTGTTCCAAAGCCTCCTGCGGATTGCAACATACATCAAACGCACGATGTAATGCAACATCAGTCTCTCCTGCAATCTCAATCAATTCCCGCATGCGTTCCATATCCAAGTCCCCATTGGGTTGCAAAATCCCTGTTACAATTCCATCTGCGCCAAGATCTCGATACATTGCTACGTCTTCCTTCATCATTTCAAATTCATAATCATCATAGCAAAAATCCCCAAATCTCGGGCGAAGCAATACTCGAATTTTTAAATCTGTATGTTTTCTAACTTGTCGAAACAATGCTGCCCCCGGAGTTGTCCCCCCTATAATAAGATTTCCGCATAGTTCTACTCTCTGCGCTCCACCTTTCTCTGCTTCAACTGCTGATTTTACGCTATCCACACACGCTTCCAGTATATACCCCATTTCTATCTACCTCCTGTTTTCTTTGTCTGTATTCAAAAAGCCCGCAAACATTGCGGGCTCTCCGAAAAAGGGATTAAATAATTAATCATTATTTACAAAGTTTTTTAAATTCATCAGCAACGAACTGTACTTTAGTTCCGATGATAACCTGTACAGAATTCTTTCCAGGTCTGATCACACCTGCAACACCTGCAGATTTAATCTTCTTCTCATCAACTGCTGTGTAATCTTTGATTTCAAGACGGAGTCTTGTAATACAGTTGTCAATGCTTGTTACGTTCTCTTTTCCACCAACACCTTCTAAGACAATCTTAGCTACCTGTGTGAAATCATCGTTTGCAAGAACAACTTTTGTTTCATCTTCATCATCATCTTCTCTACCTGGTGTCTTCAGATCCCATTTTGTAATTGCAAAACGGAATACTACGTAGAATACGATAAATGCTGCGATACCAAGCGGAATAATCAACCATGTCTTAGCTGCTGCAGGAAGAGATGCGGAGAACAGAAGGTCTGTTGCACCAGCAGAGAAAGAGAATCCTGCACGGAAGCCAAGAGCAACTGTAATTACTGTAAAGATACCATATAATAAAGCGTAAATTACATACAATACTGGAGCAAGGAACATAAATCCAAACTCGAATGGCTCTGTAACACCACAGATAAATGCACAAAGAGCTGCAGATCCTACAAGACCGATAGCAATTTTTTTCTTGTTGCTCTTAGCTGTATGTACCATAGCTAAAGCTGCACCTGGAATACCAAACATCATACATGGGAAGAATCCGGACATGTACATTCCAAGGCTCCATGTTACGTCTGCAGATGTTTCACCTGCCCAGAAGTGAGACAAGTCACCAAGTCCAATTGTATCAAACCAGAATACATTGTTCAATGCGTGGTGCAGACCTGTTGGGATTAACAGACGGTTCAGGAATGCATAGATACCTGCTCCAACTGCATCAAGACCAACGATAGCTTCACCAATTGCGATCAATCCACCGAAGAGAACTGGCCATACAAACAGCAGAACTGCAGAAACAATAATAGAAACTACACCAGCAACGATTGCTACGCAACGTTTTCCACTGAAGAATGACATCCAATCCGGAAGTTTTGTGCTCTTAAATTTGTTGTAGCACATAGATCCGATAATACCAGCGATAATACCGATAAATGGATTAGCAATTTTGTCAAATGCCAATGTTTTGTCAGCGCTTTCAGCGATAGATGGCATAATTGTTGTAACAACACCTGTTGATAACAGAGTTGTGATCATCAGCCAAGAAGCTAATGCAGCAACACCTGCTGTACCATCATTATCATCAGCCATACCAACACCAACACCAATTGCAAACAGGATTGCCATGTTATCAATCAGGGCTCCACCTGCTTTTACCAGGAATAATCCCAGCTTCGGAACAAATCCGATAATATCTCCACCCTGCATAGTAGCTGGGCAAAGTAAGTAACCGATACCCATCAGAATACCACAGATCGGAAGAACTGCTACTGGCAACATCAGGGCTTTACCTAATTTCTGTAAAAACTTCATAATGAACCTCCTTCTTAAACTCTCAACGTTTGTTAATCCCTTTATTTATTTTATCCGACTTTACTGCCGGTTAAAATACAATCCTTATGCCTGAGGTGTGATTTTAATCACATCATCACCGGGCTGCACATCTTTACCTGACAACCCTTCAACAGATGCATAGTCATCTGTGTTACAAATCAACATTGGAGTAATTGTGTCATAACCTGCCGCCTTTACTTTTTCTAAATCAACTTCAAGAAGCAGATCACCCTTTTTCACTTTATCTCCTGCCTGTACATGACCAACAAATCCATCTCCATTCATCTTTACTGTATCCAATCCTACATGAATGAGAACTTCTGCCCCACAATCAGCTGTCAAACTTACTGCGTGTAATGTATCAAATACCATTCCTACTTCGCCATCAATCGGAGCATAAATCTTTCCTTCTGATGGAATCACTGCAACACCCTGCCCAAGCATTCCTTCACTGAATGTAGGATCATTTACCTCTGACAACGGTACAGCTTTTCCCTTTGCCGGCGCTCCCAACAAATACTCTGTTTTCTTCTTTTTGAAAAGTCCAAACATTTCTCTTCCTCCTAGTCATCAACATCTTCTTCCACTGTAATTCTCCGGATATGAATTGCAAGATACATCATCTCTTCTCCGGAAATTTTACTACCTGTTTCTTTTTCTATATATTCTGCAATTTTTTTACTACAGAAATACTCTTTTTTATACTTTCGCTGAACCATTGCAGCTAACTCTTCTTCTTCATCCGGCAACAGTTCTTTACGATAAATACGCTGTAACAAAAACTTAACATGCGTCACAAATCGCTCGTAATGAAGCGAATCTTCATCAAATTCAATTTGTAATTCTTCTTTTACAATTTGCAAAATCGCCTGCATCAAGTTTGGAAAATTCAACGCATCCCGGATATCCGTTCCATATTCTGCATTAACAAAATGTAAAGCGATAAATCCGGCTTCATCTTCCGGCAGAGCTACTCCAAGTCTTTTCTCGATCAATTCAACTGCGTATTGTCCCAGTCTGTATTCTTGAGGATAAAACCTCTTTATCTCCCACAACAATGCATTTTCAAGTCGAATATTCATCTTCAGCCGCTCAATTGCAAAGTTAATATGATCCGTCAGAGTTACATATATACTCTGATTTAGTCGTAGTTTTAATTCACTTTCCGCATATGAAATAATATCATTTGAAATGCGTGCATGCTCCAGCGGCATATTTGCTAACAGTTCTTTAAACTGATCTGCAAGAGTCTGGCTCTTAATCCGGAAAACTTTTTCAATCTGCTCTTCCTGAATTTCACAACCAGATTTTTTTCCAAATCCAATTCCCCGCCCCATAACCACAACTTCTTTACCTGTATCATCAAAAGCTGAAACAATATTATTATTGATTATTTTATCAATTACCATAAATATCCTTGTTCCTTTTCGCCAGGTGGCAGACCCACAATAAGGTAAAAAAAACCAGTATCCATAAGCCCGGAATGCACCTTGCCTATAAAAACTGGTTTTGCCTGCCGTGCAGTAACAATCCAACGTTTTTAATTACTACACTAACTATAACAAATTCCACAACAAAAGTCAACCATGGAATTTATTTTTTGGTAATATTGTTTATACTTTATTTATAACTTAATATCGTTCTTTTATTGTCTGCATCCATCAACGAACACCGCTTTTACGCACAGCTCCTCATCCAGCAGTACCAAGTCGGCCGCTTTTCCTACAGTAATACTTCCGCAGGTATCGTAAATACCGATTTCCTTTGCCGGATTCATGCTTGCACAAGCAATCGCATCTTCCAGTGAAATTCCCATTTCCTTTACTGCGACTCTCAAACAGCCCATCAAATCTGTTGCAGAACCTGCAATTGTTCCGTCCGCCAAAGTTGCCTTTGGTCCTTTTACAAAAACATCCTGCCCACCAAGTGTATACTGACCATCTGTCAGACCAGTCGCACGCATGCTGTCACTAATCAAAATTATTCTCTCCGGACCAAACATCTCAAATGTTGCACGCACAACAGACGGATGGATATGCACACCATCACAGATCAATTCTACGCGGCACTGTTCTGCATCTCTTGCTGCTCCAATCACACCCGGATCTCTATGATTCAACGGCGGCATTGCATTGTACAAATGTGTCACATGACGTGCGCCTCTAGCAAACGCTTCTGCTGCTGTATCATAATCTGCTGTTGTGTGTGCAATTGATACTGCCACTTCATCCTTCACTGCGTCAATAAACTCCATTGCTCCATCATTTTCCGGAGCAATATCCACAATCTTGATCAAACCATTGGCATCTTTCTGCAAATCATGGAAAAGTTCCACATCACATGCGCGAATGTGAGTACCCGCCTGAGCGCCTTTTTTCTTTGAACTGATAAACGGACCTTCCATATTTATTCCGACCAGTTTCGCACCCTTTTTCCCTTCATAGTCTCCGCCATTTTTCATAATCCGATGCAGATCCTCTTCCGAAAGAGTCATAGTTGCTGGACAAATAGAGGTGACACCGACAGCTGCCTCATGTTCTGCAATATGTGCAATCGCTTCCGGTGTTGCATCACAGAAATCATCGCCGACGCATCCGTGAAAATGAACATCCACCAGTCCTGGAATTGCAAAACATCCTTTACCATCGAATTCCTCTTCCGTATCGTCTGCAAGATTCTCTCCGATTGCCACAAACTTGCCATCCTTAATCTCAATAGCTCCAGGAGTAAAACACTTATCTTCGCCAAAAATCTTTATATTTTTAATAATCATATACGACACCCTCTTTATCTTGGAAGTTTGGATGCTGCCGCCTCATCCACTACAACAGTCACATCTGGATGGAACTGCAAAATAGAAGCCGGAACTTCCGGTGTTACATCCCCACAAAATGCTTTTGCTACGATTTCAGCCTTGTCTTCACCACTTACAACAACCAGAATCTTCTTTGCTTTCATAATCGTACCGATTCCCATTGTATATGCCTGTCTCGGAACATCATCTGCTGATGCAAAAAATCTCTTATTCGCTTCGATCGTACTCTCTGTCAGATCTACGCAGTGTGTTTCTTTGTCAAATGCCGGTGCCGGTTCATTGAAACCAATATGGCCATTGTGTCCAAGTCCTAAAAGCTGAAGGTCAACTCCACCATAAGAAGCAATCAGCTCCTCATATCTTCTGCACTCTTTCTCTGCATCCGGTTCAGTTCCATCCGGCACATTTGTATTTGCAGGATTGATATTGACCCGGTCAAACAAATGCTCATGCATAAAATAGTAATAACTCTGATCGTGATCGTGATCCAATCCACGATACTCATCAAGATTTACAGAAGATACCTGTGAAAAATCCAGATCTCCTTTTTCATACCACTCTATCAGCTGATCATATGTACCAATCGGAGAAGACCCTGTTGCCAATCCCAGCACACAATTAGGCTTTGTAATAATCTGTGCAGAAATAATATTTGCCGCCTTTCTGCTCATGTCCTTATAATCCTTTGCCACAATAATTCTCATCACTTTTACCTCCTAAAAGATTTTGCTATTATTAGCATACGTTTCGCTTGTCAGGTTGTCAAGACCCAAAGACGAAGCCTGTATCTCTATCTCTCTGTAATACAAATTTCAATCCTGCAGTCTGATACCGGTTTTTCCTGTACTTCCAGACTATAATCTATTTCCACGCAAAACTTTTGCTCACTTTCCGTCACATCAATGACTCTTGTATCTAACGTCACCGGCAGCACGCCGAACGGCGTCTGATAATTTGACTGATTTCGTTTTCCGGTTTCAAAAATCATCTGGGTATTTAGTACGCCACTTTTGCGTATCTCCACATGACCATCTTCAAACACTTTTACCTGATTCTTCGTAATTCTGCCGTCTTCTTCAATTTCCTCATATAAAATATATTTTTTTCCATTTTTTAAATAATAGTTTCCAGGAACAACCACCTCAATGGTTTCTGTTTCGTTATTTTCCGACACATCCTTACCTGCTTCCAAATGCAGGCCGGTAATATGCACCAATACCTCTTTCGTCATTTTTAGTATTCCTCTATATTCACAACATTGGTTTCCGGTACGTCAAATGGCATGACTGTATTTGCAAACTTCCGAAACTTCTCCGCCGCATCACTGACAAAAAATTCATACCGGCTGGCGGCTGTAGCCGTACCGTCATTCTCCATATCCTTTTCTATTAAAAGTTTCCGTAAATCCATAGCTGTCTCATACGCTGGATTGACAATCTGAATCTTCTCTCCCATATATGCTCGAATCTTCGAACGCAAAAGCGGATAATGTGTACATCCCAGAATCATAGCGTCAATATCCGTCTTCTTCATAGAATCCAGATAATAATCAATCACTTCCTGAGTCACATGATGTTCCTTGAATCCTTCTTCCACCAGCGGAACAAATAATGGACATGCCTTTTCAATCACTTCAATTTCCGGATTCATTTCCTGAATCACTTTTGTATACATACCACTTTGCACCGTTGCTTCAGTACCAACAACCCCAACCTTTCCATTTGTGGTTGCCACCACGGCCGCCCTTGCTCCTGGAATAACCACGCCCAAGATCGGTACATCAAATTCATCGCGCACTGCGTCCAATGCAAGCGCACTAGCTGTATTACACGCGATTACAATTGCCTTCACTTGCTTTGTCTTCAGAAAACGAATGATCTGCTCTGAAAAACGAATAATGGTATTTTTAGACTTACTTCCATACGGAACCCGCGCCGTATCTCCGAAATATACAATATTCTCATCCGGCAGTTGTCGGATAATCTCCCGAACAACTGTCAGCCCGCCGACTCCTGAATCAAACACTCCAATCGGTGCCGTCCTTTTATTTTCCATCCTTAATATTCCCTTTCTTTCTCATCATTCATATCATTTTCAGAAGTGGGAATCCTCCCTTATACTGATATAAGCGTCTGCCAAAACAGACGCTTATATATTATATCATACTTATTCACTATATACAAAATAATTACAGTGCAAGAATCTTTGCAATTTCATACTGATATGCTGAAATACTTTTCTTCATAGAAAGAGCTTCATTGATATCAAAATCAACAAACTGACCATGCTGATATCCTACAACACGATTTGTCTTTCCTTGCAATAACAATTCTACAGCCATCGCACCCATTGTAGAAGCATATACACGATCCTTACATGTAGGACTTCCTCCACGCTGCATATGACCGATAATAGACGCTCTTGTCTCGATTCCGGTTGCTTCCTCAATTCTCTTCGCCATATTCAGAGAATCACCGATTCCTTCTGCATTGATAATGATGTAATTCTTTTTACCGCGTCTCTTATTCTCAAGAATATCCTGAATAAGTTCTTTCTCATCATAGTCACTTTCTTCCGGCATCAGGATACGCTCTGCACCATTTGCAATACCGCACCACAACGCCAGATATCCTGCATCACGACCCATAACCTCAATGATACTGCATCTTTCATGTGATGTTGACGTATCACGAATTTTATCGATTGCTTCCATTGCAGTATTTACTGCTGTATCAAATCCAATTGTATAATCTGTACATGCAATATCAAGGTCAATGGTTCCCGGAATTCCAATTGTCTTTACTCCGAGATTTGCCAACTTCTGAGCTCCGGCAAAAGATCCATCTCCACCGATTACAATCAAGCCGTCAATTCCATATTTTTTACAGATTGCAGCCGCTTTCTGCTGACCTTCTTCTGTGCGCATTGCCTGGCAACGAGCTGTCTGAAGAATAGTACCTCCACGCTGAATCGTATCTGATACATCACGTGCAGACAAATCAATAATTTCCTCTTTTAATAATCCATGAAATCCTCTTCTAATTCCACGTACTTTCAATCCTTTAGCTAATGCTGTTCTCACAACCGCGCGAATTGCAGCATTCATTCCCGGGGCATCTCCACCACTTGTAAGTACACCGATAGTACGAATTCTGTCTTCAATTTCATCCAACATGATTTTCTTATTATTCTCTTTTGCCTCTGCCATGTTGCTACCGCCTTTCCTATATCATTCCATTTGTTTCTTTTGTCTTTTTTTTAACACTCTAACTTTATTCTATAACATTTATATTCTGTTTTCAATAGTCTTTTCTACTACTTTTACCCGTTTTTCACCAAAATGATTCATCAATCTGCTTAAAACCTGAGGGTTGATTTGAATATTTTTATTTCTTGGAAGACGTTTTACTGCCCGTTCCGCCTGACAATAAATAACAACTGTATCATCCCCTTCAGAATCTGCCAAATATCCATACACAATCTGTTCATTCTCTAAATATGAGGACTTATCCGGAAACTGTATCCATAATTCCTTTTTTGTCTGCTCAAAAGGAATCACTTTCTCACAAATCAATTTGCTTGCTTTTTCATCTTCTTCGGACACACGTCCTCTAACAAAAACTTTCTGATCGATTTCAAGATACTCTCTATTCTTTTCATAATCTCTCGGAAAAACAACAACTTCCACTGTTCCAAACAAATCCTCTATTGTAATAAATGCCATCATTTGATTCGTCTTGGTAGCCTTAACAGTCCGTTCTGTAATCATTCCGCCTATTATTTCTTTGACACCGTCATGCACTTTTGTGCGACCGGTTTCTTCATCCGGCTGAAAGTCTGCCGTCGTTGCTGAAATATTTCTCCGCCACTTTTCCTCATATTCTTCCAGTGGATGACCGCTGATATAAATACCTAGCACTTCTTTTTCAAAAGCCAGCTTATTCTCCTTCGAATATTCCCCTACATTTGGCAGTTTAATCTCAAATTCACTCTTTTGCTCATCATCCACCAAATCGAACAGCGTCATTTGCCCGGTCATGGCATACTTCTTCTCTTGATTCACATGTTCTAAAATCTGAAGATAGATTGCCATAAACTGCTTTCTGGTTCCACCCAGACAGTCCAAAGCTCCTGATTTGATAAAGTTCTCAATGATTCGCTTATTCATAACCTCTTTGACTGACATCCTTGTAATAAAATCTTCCAGATTTTTAAATGGTCCAAATTCTGTTCGGTCTGCCACAATCGCCTCAATCACAGGTCGTCCAATACTTTTAATCGCAGCGAGCCCGTATCTGATATTTCCTCCATCCACCGAAAAATCTGCTACACCGCGGTTGATATCCGGAGGAAGGATTTGAATATTCATCTGCCTACAAGCATAAATATATTCTGCCACTTTAGATGGATTTTCAATAACAGATGTCATCAGCGCAGCCATAAATTCTACCGGATAATAATATTTTAAAAATGCAGTCTGATACGCCACAACTGCATAAGCTGCCGCATGAGATTTATTAAACGCATACTTTGCGAAATCTATCATTTCATCATAAATTTTATTTGCCGTTGCTTCACTGATACCATTATTCACACAGCCCGGGACTCCCTGTTCTGCATCACCATACACGAAAATCTGACGTTCTTTCTGCATCACATCTGCTTTTTTCTTAGACATAGCACGCCGCAAAAGATCACTTCTGCCCAGCGTATAGCCTGCAAGATCACGCACAATCTGCATAACCTGCTCCTGATAAACAATACAGCCATACGTAGGCGCTAAAATCGGTTCTAACTGAGGACAGTCATACGTAATCGAACTGGCATCATTTTTTCCTTTGATATACTGAGGAATAAAATCCATAGGTCCCGGACGATATAATGAAATTCCGGCGATAATGTCTTCTAAACTATGCGGTTTCAGCTCTTTCATAAAGCTCTTCATCCCCGCACTTTCAATCTGGAAAATTCCATCTGTTTTTCCCGTTCCGATATAATCCAATACTGCTTTATCATCATAGTCAATTGCCTCAATATCAAAATCAGGCGTCCGCTTTTTCGCCATCTTCTCCGCATTCTGAATCACAGTCAATGTACGAAGCCCCAGAAAATCCATCTTCAGCAAGCCCAGTTCTTCCAGCGTTGTCATCGTAAACTGTGTCGTAATGGAACCGTCAGATGCACGTGACAAAGGTACATACTCATCCACTGACTTCTGACTAATCACTACACCAGCCGCATGCATAGAACTATGTCGTGGCAGTCCCTCCAAACGCTTTGACATATCAATCAGATATTTCACCTGCTCGTCACTTTCATACGTCTTCCGCAGTTCCGGGTTCATCTTCAAAGCCTTATCAATCGTAATATTTAGCTCCTGCGGTATCATCTTAGCAATCGAATCCACAAATGCATAAGGCAGATCCATTACTCGCCCCACATCCCGGATAACTCCTCTTGCCGCCAGAGTACCAAAAGTTACAATCTGAACCACCCGGTCTTTTCCGTATTTCCGGACAACATAATCAATCACTTCCTGCCGTCTCTCATAACAGAAATCCACGTCTATATCCGGCATCGTCACACGCTCCGGATTAAGAAAACGCTCAAACAGCAACTGATAGCGAATCGGATCAATATTCGTAATCTCAAGACAATAAGAAACGATACTTCCTGCCGCAGATCCCCTTCCCGGTCCAACTGCAATTCCATGGGTTTTGGCATAATTAATAAAATCCCATACAATCAGAAAATAATCCACATACCCCATATTGTGGATTGTATTCAATTCATATGTCAGCCGATCTTTTAATTCCTGCGTAGGGTTCCCATACCGTTTCTCAAGTCCTTCAAAACATAATTTATTCAGATATTCCCAGGAAGTCATCCCATCCGGCACTTCGTATTTTGGCAATTTCGTTACACCAAATTCAATTTCCACATTACATCGGTCTGCAATTCTCTGCGTATTATCCAACGCCTGCAGGGCATACGGAAACAGACGTGCCATTTCTTCCGGAGATTTCACATAATACTGGCCACCTTCATAACGCATCCGGTTTTCATCCGATAACTTCTTACCGGTCTGAATGCAAAGAAGAATATCATGCGGTTTTGCGTCTTCTGCATAAGTATAATGAACATCATTGGTCACAACCAGCTCAATTCCCAGCTCTTCCGACATCTGTAGCAGACGCTGATTCACCAGTGCCTGTTCCGGAATTCCATGATCCTGAAGTTCTAAGAAATAATTTCCTTCTCCAAAAATATCTCGATATTCTAATGCCGCTTTCTTCGCTTCTTCATACAATCCTTTGGTCAAATACCTCTGCACTTCACCTGCCAGACAGGCACTCAGCGCTATAATCCCCTCACTATATTCCCGAAGAACCTGTTTATCCACACGCGGTTTATAGTAGTATCCCTCCACAAAACCTTTGGATACGATCTTCATGAGATTCGCATATCCGGTGTTATTTTCCGCAAGCAGAACCAGATGATAATATCTGTCCTCTCCCCCGCTGATTTCCCGATCAAACCTAGAATTGGGTGCGACATATACCTCGCACCCAAGAATCGGCTTTATCCCAGCCGCACGAGCCGCACGATAGAAATCAATGACGCCATACATCACGCCATGATCTGTAATGGCTGCACTGTTCATTCCCAGTTCTTTTACCCGCTCTACATATTCTTTTATTTTATTGGATCCATCCAGAAGACTATATTCTGTATGGACATGCAAATGTGCAAAATTCATCTTTTACCTCATTTTCTGTTTCTATAGCTATTCAAATTATTAGTTATTTTTATTCTACCATATTGCATCTGAGTGTAAAAGTCTTTTCAAAATTCAATAACTTTAAAATTTTCCATTCGCGTGTATAAGAAAGTGCATTCTATTTTTATTTCTCCTGTTCAATTAAGAACTGTATAAACTTGCTTATACCACCGCCTAAAACCTGGATTTTATCATGTCTTACACCTTCTAATGAAGAAACATCGAAGAAATCTCCTGCTTCCGTCTTATGTGTAAGCATAAAACTGTCACTTCCGTAAAGTCCTTCTTGAATTCCTACAAATTCATCTCCCCAGAAAGAACACTCTTCTGCTTTAACTTCTCTGCACAGACTTGTCAGATATATACTGGAACGGGATGTTTCCGGAGTCAAACTCCGCCTTCCCCTGATAATACTTTTTTAGGATCACTTGGAACAGCCTGAATAAATACTTCAATTCCATTTCTACTTACTTCTTTTAATGCCTGTTCCTCTTCTTCCGTCACATTCACCATATTTGACAATGCATGAGTATGAGGAGTCGCCTTCATTCCACCCAGATTGATAGACTTAATTTGTTCGCATCCCTTAGCAAGTTTAACCGCATCCATAACATTGCTTACAACAATCATCAAGTCATATTTATCTGTTTTTCCTGCATTAATTGCAACTATAGAATCTTCCACATTCTTAATGACTAATTTTGCATCACTCGGTTTTCCAAGACGTAAAGCCGCTTTTCTCACCTCATCATTGACAATATCATCATTAGCAAGCAAAATGCAATTTGGACTTAATTGAGAGCACCAGGAAAAAACAACTTGCCCATGTAACAACCTATGATCCACTCTTAATAATTTAATCATTTCTAACCTCCTGTTTCATTTTTTCTAAAAATCCTCTTCTAATTCCTTTTCTACTTTTTCAAAATACCGAACTGCTTCACGTCCTGTTTCTACACTCTCCTCTATCGTTGTTTTTAACTCTTCTCCTATATTGAGTAAAAGGTTTACTACAAGCGGGACATTCATACCCGAAATCAAATTTACCTGAGGCAAATTATTATAATTAAGCATTTCGTTATTTACACTCCCTCCAAGCACATCTGTAACGATAATTACCTCTTCATTCGGATGTTTCTCGAGAAAATCCTCAATAAACTGTTTTACGTTGTCATTCCCATCTACATAAGCATCAAATGCCAATAAATTCTCCATTTTTCCAACAATCATTTCTACTGTACATTTCATCCCCGAAGCAAGATGTCCATGAGACATCAACAATACATATCTCATTCTTTCACCTCCTTCGCTCTCTTCTCATTCGATAAATGTACTATACACGATAAATTATCAAAATTGTATCAGCGTCTGTTTTTTTAGCAATCCCCAACATACTTCGACAGTATCTCTCTGCTATCGACACTTTTCTCTTCTTTTTTCCACTTATAAACAAAGTGTTTCGACACCATTTATATTCAAACCCCATCTCTCTCATCGCTGCCAGAGGGTTCTAGATAATTTCTTTTTCTATAATAAAAGGCCCCCTTATGATAAAATTTTTATCATAGAAGCCCCTTCATAACATTATTTACAGAAAAACTTCACCTTCTCGTTTCTTTAGACTTTCATTACTTCTTTTACTTCCTCAACAGAACACCCTGTCAATTGCGCCGTCTCTTCTATATCTTCTAACTTTGCATATACCCTTCGCAGCATCTGCATTCTTTTATCAATCTCTCTCTTTCGCTCACATTCCTGCTGCTCCAATCGATGTTTTTGTTCCTCTAGCCTTGCATCTTTTTCTTCCAACCTTGCATCTTTTTCTTTCAACATAACTTTCTGTGCATTAATCTCATCCTGCATCTCATCAATCATCAGCTGCACTGTATTCCGATCTAATTCCGCCAATTCCTTTGAAAACATCTGCATCACCTCATCCACATTCCGACACAGCATATACGCTTCCTCATACATCTCTCGAAACTCCGGATACTCTTCGATCAGACGAATCACCACCTCCGGTTCATCCATGCACAGAAACGCCAGCCATGCCTCCAGTTTATTCTTAAACTTAGGTTTTCCTATATTCATGTTTTCATTTTGATAGCTTTCCTTATAGATGTCAAGTGGAATACAGACATATTCCTGCAGCAGATTCCACTCCAGACCGCTGTCAAACACCTGTTTCGAACGGTGCCGGTATATCCCAGGATATTTATGGAATTCCTTTGAGCTCTTTTCAAACAACACAATGGTATATACCCCTTTGATATCCTTATAACTAAATTTCTTTTTCTTTCGCCCTTTCACCCGTTTATACTGGCGTAATAATAAATCTGCAGAATAACATGCACATCGTTCTCCCGGAAATTTATAGCCGATCTTCTGTACTTCCAGATTCACAATCGTACCATCTTCCAATTGTACAACAATATCCATGATTAATAATGTCATCTCATCTGCAATTCGAGTGGAATCGTTGGGAAGGATCTCGAGAATCTTCACTGCTTTCCCCAAAACTAATGACAGAAACTCTTCCAATCTCTCCGGTACATACTCTGGATTCATCACTTCTTTAAAAAATCCGTCATACAAAAACTTGATCCCGCGTACTCCGGTACAGAAATCCAAAAATTCCTTCTGTTGCTCCTCCGTCCATTCCTCAAATAGTTTCTTCAGATCCGGTTTGCTCTGAATTTCAGAAAGCAGTGTTTCCCGCTCTTTTAATATCGGGAAATACTCTTTCAGCTTTACTGCCATAGGCACGTCCTCCTTTTTGTTTGAAACCTTTTTCCGTTGTATCTTTCACTTTTTACTTTCATGGATCGTGCCTGATTCAGGCGCCGAAATGAAACCCATCATAGAACTATCGCAGGAAGAACATCCTGCCGAAAAATTTTACTTAATTAGTATTTAAATGAATAATGGGAAGTGTATATCTACCTTAGCATACACTTCCCATAAAATCCATGTGTTTCTTGTTGATAACCCCTGTGAATTTGTTGATATCTTATATATCTCTTATCTTATATATATATCTTACAAATCAGATTTCGCTTTCTCCGGTTCTCCTTCCGGGAAGATAATCTTAAATACAAAGAAAAAGATTACCATGGAAACTCCACCTGTAATAAATGTTACCAGCAGATTATAAATTGCCGGTGGTACATATGCTGATGCAATCGGCATCCACAAGTTATTGAATCCATTACAGATCAATGAAATCACAACCCATGCAATAAAGTACCACATTGCCTGATATACCGGATTTCCCTTGCTCTTAAATGTAATATTTCTTTGCAACGGGAAGTTGATACATTGCGCAAGAAATGAACCCGTTTCATAACTGATGAAATAACCAAGTCCACCACCGATTATGACAGCCCCACTTGCATCTCGAAGTACATTATACCCCAACAGACTCCAGGTAAAATCTACCCCCAGAATGTGGAGTTCTTTTTGCGGCCACATAAATTCTGTTCCCGCCAGTTCCAGCCCAAGCCATCCCGGCATAAAGGTAAATACCAGATACTGGAATACCGTAACTCCCATACTGAATACAAAGAAATAAAAAATCTGGTATACCCACTTGGAAAGTTTTGGATGTTTGCATTCAAATTCTTTCCATATTTTCATCCATTTTTCTTTCAATTTATTTTCACCTCATCTTTATACTCTATTTATTGGAAAGTTTCGCCTCATAAACCTTATTTGCCTTTTGATTTCGGAAGAATCCACCGACAATCTGCTTGATTCCCTTCCAGAAATGTCCATTCACAACCGTAACCATTCCTTCTACCATTTCCATACTGACCATACCACCCGTCATCTTTGCAATTGCTCGAAACGGCATATTATAAATAAACAAAATGTTCAAATCCGGTTTGCCTTTATCTTCACTCTTTTTCTTCATCGCAGTCAGACGATTATAGATAAATCTTGCCAATCCACTTTTTGCATAATACATTTGACAGATTGCATCATTAACTCCCAAATCTCCGGTCCATTTACCGGAAGGAATCGGTCTTCCTAACAATTCCTGAAATTCTTCGTCCGAAACCTGCTGCACGATTCCGGTATAATAATATGGCAATTTTGCAGGATTATAAGGATATTCTTCGGTAGTACCTTCGATTTGAATTTCCCCTTCCAATTTCACATCGGCTACACTGGCACCAATCAGAATCCGATAAGTTCCCATTTCCACTTCCCAACGATTGGTTTTTACATTCCAGTAACGGAACGTTTTATCATCAAATGGAATCTGAACTTCTTTGCTTTCTCCCGCCTTTAAAAATACCTTCCGAAAGCCCTTCAATTCTTTTTCCGGTCGAAATACAATCGCATTCGGAAGTCCTACATACATTTGAACAACCTCTGCGCCGTCACATTTTCCAGTATTTGTCAATTGAAATGTGACTCCATCTGCATTTACCTTTAAGTCTGAATATGCAAATGTCGTATAAGACAAGCCATACCCAAACGGATACTGCACCCGGACTTTGCTTGTATCGTAATAGCGATATCCGATGTAAATACTTTCCCGATACTCCGCATTTCTCTCTGTACTTGGAAAATTCCGAAATGCCGGTGTATCTTCATAGCGAAATGGGTAAGTTTCACTCAATCTGCCGGATGGATTGACCTTACCTGTGATAAGATTCATCATCGCACTTGCCCCAGCTTGTCCGCTCAGATATCCATGCAAAATCGCCTTACAGCAATAATGCCATGGCATCTCAATCGCAGCTCCCGCACTCAAAAGACCAACAACATTTTCATTGACCTGTACAATCGCCTGTAACAATTCAATCTGATTTTGTGGAATCCGCATATGCAAGCGATCTAGACCTTCAGATTCACTGAGTTCATCCAGCCCAAAGCAATAGATTACAACATCTGCTGCCGCCGCCAGATCCAAAGCTGCTTTTTTCATAGCATCATCCGTTTCTCCTGTCCGCTTATATCCACGATTCACACCTACGACCTGTAAATCATAATTACCAATAACCTTCTCAATTGTTTCCAGATAAGTCGGATTTACCATAGAAGAACCTGCGCCTTGATATCTCGGCTCTACTGCAAAATCACCGATAACTGCAACCTTACATCCCGGCGCTAATGGAAGGATTCCATCTGTATTTTTCAAAAGAACTGCACTTTCCTCGGCTGCCCGTCTTGCCAGTTCATGGTGCGTTGTTTCCGGAAATGTTCGTTTCTTTCCTTCCGCATTTTTACTTAGTGTCAGAACTGCATCTAACAGATCATCCACACAGGCATCCAATTCTTCTACTGTCAATCGCTTTTCATCAATTGCTTTTAACAATTCTCTTGCAGCATCTAATCCCGGAGCCGGCATTTCCAAATTTGACCCTGCTGCCACACCTGCAGCATGATCATTGGATGCCCCCCAGTCTGTAATGACGATTCCGTCAAATCCCCACTCTTTTCTCAAAATATCCTGCAATAATTGTTTATGTTCATTGGCATATGTACCATTGATTTCATTGTAACTTGTCATAATGGATTTTGCCTTGCCCTCTTTTACGGCAATTTCAAATCCCGTCAGATAAATTTCACGCAGCGTTCTCTCATCCAAAACGGAGTTCATTGCCATCCGGCGCAGCTCCTGACTGTTCACCGCAAAATGCTTTGGACAGGCATACACGCCCTGACTTTGAATCCCCTTCACATAAGATGCAGCCATTTTCCCTGCCAGATATGGATCCTCTGAAAAATATTCAAAGTTCCTTCCGCAAAGTGGACTCCGTTTCATATTCAGTCCCGGTCCGAGAACAACATTGACTTCCTGTGCAGACGCTTCTTCCCCCAGTGCAACGCCGATTTCTTCTCCCAATGCCTCATCCCAGCTATTTGCAATTGTTGCCGCTGTCGGAAAACAAGTTGCCGGAAGAGACGCATTTAATCCCAGATGATCTCCTGCCCCTGCCTGTTTTCGGATTCCATGAGGTCCGTCCGAACAAAAAATAGAGGGAATATTAAGCCTCGGAAAATCTCTTGTCTGCCATACATTTTTTCCACTCAGAAATGCAGCTTTTTCTTCTAATGTCATTTGTTCAATGATCTCTTGATGTTTCACGTTCGCCCTCCTGTAAATTTTTCCATATATATGGAAGGGGAATCGAAAACAATTTCCGATTCCATTCCTTCCATACTATACATAGTCTGTTTATTCTTCTATTATTTCTACAGATTCCGCTGCTGACGTCGCTGCTTTTGCAAATTCTGCACTTCTTTTCTTAAATTTCTTAATTGCTACGATTTCCAGTGCAATCAGTCCTGCCACCAGAATCACATCTATTACAATTGCCACTATCTGCCATGCCATCAAACCAGTCTGAAGATTTTCTGCATCATATGCACGACTATTTACAACTGTATACATGATATTCTTACATGCCTGACGCATAGCCTGTACACTGGTAGCACTTTCTTTATCTGTCATACGATTAGTTTCTGTATCATATGCAACAAGCATACAGTCATTTCCATTTCTTACCATACGGTCAGCATCCTGATATCCATATACACCATAATAATCTGTCAGCACAAATCCTCTAAATCCCCATTCATCACGAAGAATTGTATTCAGTACTGCACTGCTTGCCTGTGCCGGCTCTGTTCCATAGAAGTTAAATGCAGTCATTACTGCCTTTGCGCCACCTTCTTTTACGCACATTTCAAATGGCTTCAGATAAATTTCACGCGCGGATTGCTCATTGAACCATGTACATAGCTGATTTGTACGGTTTGTTTCCTGATCGTTTAATGCAAAATGTTTAATGTAAGCATAGACGCCTTCCTTTTCTGCTCCGATAACAGCTGAAGATGCGATTTTACCTGACAGAATCGGATCTTCTGAATAATATTCAAAATTACGTCCTGCAAAAGCACTTCTATGAATATTCATAGCCGGTGCGTACCATCCGGATACACCCATCTCATCTGCCATTTTTCCGATACTCTGCCCAAACGCATCCGCAATATCTACATTCCATGTATTTGCAATCATGACGCCCGCCGGAAATCCTATAGAACCTGTTCCGGTAAAGTTATTGTTGATAGATGCCGGTCCGTCACAATCAATGGTCTGTGTTTTTTCAACACTGGATGCTGCTGCCGTCTGATACCCGCCAAGAGCAATCATTGTATCCATATCATCGATAGTCAACTGATCCAAAAGTTTATCCCACTGTGGATCATCATAGTCAACGCCTCGAAGATCTACAAGCTTCATTCCATTTTTTGCTCCTGTGGTCGGCATTTCATCGGAATCATCATTATATACTTTCGGATCATAATTACTATTATTCATAAATGTTGCTTTATCTTCTTCAGACATAGTAAAGTTTGTTGGTGCAGCTGTTGCCTCTGCATAATTAGCAAAGCCGTCTGCACGTGACAGATATGTCAAACCACCATTGGCAAAATCCAACTGATTTGTTACAGCAGCCTCGTCTGTTGAACGTATATTGTCCCCATCATATGTAATGGTTTCATCTACCGTATAAACGTCAGTATCTAACACTGTATGAGAGTCTGTACGAAGTGAAATTTCATAATCTCCCTTTTCCAATACATATGCTTTTGCATTTACATCATCATAAGATGCCATATCCTCAACTGAAAATGTCACTGTAACCGTCTCACTTGCTCCCGGCTCCAGAATTTCTGTTTTCTCAAATCCAATCAAGTTTACAGATGCTTTTTCAATTCCACCGTTTGTATATGGCGGATTAAAATATATCTCTACAACATCTTTACCTGCAACATCACCTGTATTCGTAACCGTCACGTCTACAGAAATAGTACCGTCACTTTCTTTCACTTCTCCCATTTTCTGCTCAAATGTTGTATAAGAAAGTCCATAGCCAAACGGATACTGTACCATTTCATCATAGTTGATCAAGCCTTCTTCTGCTGCTGTCTCATAGAAACGATACCCAACATAAATACCATCTGTATAATTGACAAAGGTCGGTACAATCTTGTTTACTGCAAATTCATCCATATTATCGTAGGAAAAACTTCCAAAATTGTTATAAGTCGGCGTCTTTGTCAAATCTCTTACAAAAGTATCACTTGTCTTTGCTGATGGATTAATCTCTCCTTTTAAAATCGCACCAAGAGAATTAAATCCAGATTGACCGGTTCCCGGACACCACAATACACTGCTAATCTGTTCATACTCTTCAACAAATCCAAGTTCCATTGCATTGGCTGCATTCACTACAACAATAATATCTTCATAATCTGCTGCCACACGTTCTAACATTGCCAATTCTCTGTTCGTCAGTTCAAGGAAATGCTTGGATGCATCCAAATCGTCTTTTTGATCACTGTAACGAAGACCTGATGCTCCAAAAGTTCCACCTTCTTCAAACGTATCCTCCACTTCCGGATCCAGACTTGTTGGAAGATCCGCACCTTCTCCTCCTGATCTTGAGATTACAACAACCGCTGTGTCTGAATATTCTTTTGCAGATTCAAAAATTCCTGCATCTTCATACTCTTCCATGGATGGCTCAGGAATTGTCCAATCCTGTCCCCACATACCAACTGTCGGACGTGTCTCGCGGAAGTTTGTATAAAAATCAACCAACTCCTGATTCACTTCAAATCCTGCATTCTCAAGTCCCTGCAGCAAAGACACTGTCGGATATGCATCTGAAAGTCCACCGGAACCTGTTCCGCCATACACCGGATTAGTAGATGCCCATCCAAACACGTTTAACTTTGTTCCTTCTGCCAATGGCAGGTTTCCGTTCTCATTCTTTAATAGAACAATTCCTTCATCTGCAATCTGTTCACAAAGCTCCGTTGCCGCATTTGATGTTTCTTCTAAAATTGTTCCATTTCCAGTTGCCAGCGAAATCATACTGGACATTGGCCCCCAGCAGATCATATTCACAATCACAACAAGCGCGGTCAAAAAAGCAATCCAGCTCTGCGCACGAACAAATTTCTTTTTTGGCTTCTGCAGTTTCATAACTGCAATTGTAATAACAACAGCAAGCGCCAAAATAATACCAAGTGCGATTAAATAAGGCTTGCATGTGTTCAAGACGTTAATTACGTCATCAATGTTAATTGCTAACATCTCTCTTTCCTCCTTTTGTTTTCTGTATCTGCATTTTAGCAGACTTTCTCCTTCTATGCCCAAAACTGCACAAACTGCTCTTTTTCTGCATAACTTGTCAAAACCCATACCACACACTGTGTAAAATATCCAAAAATAGGCATCCTATTTTGTATAATTTCCCCAAAGCAAAAGAGCTGAATCTCTCCAGCCCTTCACAACATCTATCTTAATTTATTTTCATCGGTATCAGCACTTTTAAAACAAACCAATTATCCTCAATATTTACATTCACCTCTCCGCCATACTTCCGAACGGTATAGCGCAGGCTCTTCAATCCATATCCATGGAATTGCGTATCTCCCTTTGTCGTAGCCGGAAATACCTTTCCTAATTCCATCTCTTCCTCGCAATAATTTTCAAACCGCACAATCAAAAAATTCTTCTGTGCACATGCAGTCACATGAATCAGCCGCTTCTCCTTCTCTACAATCTTTTCCTCGTATTCAATGGCATTATCCAGCGCATTACCAAATAATGAACAGATATCCATCGTATCCATAAAGGAAAACAATGTACCGTCTACCACACAGGTCATGGAAATATCTTTCTTCATACACAGTAGCATTTTTGCATTCAGCAACGTATCCAGCACTTCATTTCCAGTGCGATTCTGCGCCTCAAAATTCTGAATTTCCTCTTCCATTTTATCCAGATAAGCATCTCTCTGCTGAGCATTTTCCTGTGCCCGGAGTGCAATAATATGATGTTTAAGGTCATGGTATTTGTAATGAATCAAATCCATCGCCTCCTGCGACTGCTGATACTGTACATATTGATTATGAAGAATATTCTGCACACTCTCTAACTCATGCCGCACGCGCAAATCCACCTGCTGAACATGAAACGCATAGAGAATTGCCACTCCTCCAAGATCTACCAATGTACGTACATTAAAAATCTCCGCCGCTCTGCCGCCACTAAATGGAGTAGTAAGAGAAACAAATCCGAGATTACTAATCAAAAAGACTGCCAAACCAATAATCACACAAGAAACCAGTTCTTTGTTCGTCACCAAAATCGACTCTTCTGCATTCTCGTACTTCCGATAACAAAGCCACACGCAGAAAAATACAAATGTGTAGATCAATATCAGCATACCGCCTCGAATCCACATGGTTTTCCAGCCCAGCGCATAATACGCAAAGCAATCCAACTGCCATTCCAAGGATGCGGCAAATTCTGCTATTACAAACGCACGCACACAATAATAACCAGCATCTTTCCAAGTAATATCACAACAAGCTGCAATATAAAAATACATAAATCCCACTGCTGCGCCCATATAGACCATCCACCAGATTCCTTCTGCCCCTGCTGTCAATTGCAGAAATGCGGACTGCCATACCAAAAAACAAACCGAAATCCCCGCCAGAACCTTTAGATTTACCTTACGTTTCACGCCGATAATACAAATGAGACACGCCAGCCACTCTGCAATCGCTGTATAAATTCTGGGAATATCCGGAAGTACCGTATTTACCACTGTTTCCATCATTTCAATTCCCCCCAGTACTTCGTCAGTTCCTGCATAAAGGCATTTATTCTCGGACGGCTGATCTGCAAATACTGACCCTTTACAACCGCACATTTATCCTGAATTCCATCCACATGATTCAAATTAATTAAATAGCACTTATTCCCTCTGGAAAACCCATACTTTTCCAGTTCTTCTGCTGCAGATTTCATCGTTCCGGATGTCAGATAATCTCCGCCGACTGCATGATAAATCAAATTATGTCCTGCGCTCTCCACATAGTAAATATCCGCCACGTCCACGCGCATAATCCCCCCTTTCACATTCAGCATAACATACTTACTGGATCGTTTCTTCAATTTCGAAACTGCTCTCTTTAACTTTTCGCTGAATGCAAAATAAGACACCGGTTTCAATACATAGTCCAAGGCATCTACTTCATAACCACGAATTGCATATTGCGTCATATTCGTAATAAAAATAATAATGACCTCCGAATCCATTCTGCGGATTTCCTCAGCAGCAGTCATTCCATCCACAAACTTCATCTGAATATCCATCAATATAATATCAAACTGCGCTCTATACTCTGCCGTTATAGCATCACCATCCCGATAAATCGAAACCGTAAATTCTTCATCCTCGCTTTTTTGATATTCTTCCAGATATCCTGTCAACTGTTTTACATAGTAATCCTCATCTTCTACAATTGCAATTCGTATCATTTCATGCTCCCATTCTTCTCAAAAAAACTGCCGCCCTACGATTTAAATCATAAAGCAGCAGTTTTTAATTTCTATATTATTGGAAATATAAATTATTCACCTGTCAGCATAAAGTGAATCAGCTTATCTGTATCTTCCGGCTCATATGCAATAATCTCAAGCTCCGGAATTTCTCCGTTTGAGAAAATATTTGCCATGGAAACATACTGAGAAAGTTTTGATTTCAGATTTAATCTATCTCCTTCTCCTGTTACCAATTCTACTTTTCCTTTGCAGGCATCTACTGTTTTAAAAAATGCTTCTATATCTTTGATATTCTGTACTTTCATCTCTATAACTCCTTCCATTCGAAATAAAATATAATTATTCAAGCTACAGTTTCATTATAACGGATTTTTTTTGAATTGCAAGAAAATTTTCTTTACTCCAGTTCATTTAATAGTTTCTTAATATTTTTCAGCTGTTCTCCACTATACAACTTTCCATCAATCAAAAGATTTGGAGAAGTCCGGCATTGTTTTAAACAATTTTGTGTCCGTAATTCATATCTGCCATCTGCTGAAATCCCATTTTTATCCGGCTTCAATTCACGACGTAATTGTTCTAAAACTGCGATTCCATTCTTTTTCCCACACCGTTCTCCTGTGCATGCAATAATCTCATGACTGCACTTCACTTCCTTCAAACTCGGATACATACGGATCAGACACTGCACAAAATTTTCTGTAACACCGGCCGTCTCAGCCACTCTGTGTTTTATATCCGCAGTCAGACATCCCTGCACTTCCTGCACTTCTCTTAACAGTGAAACAACCATCTCTTGACTTGCCTTATCTTTCTGTGCCGCATAATAACTAAAAATATCTTCAAGCTCTTGTTTTTGATTCAGATTCATTTTCAATAAATAACACTCCCAACGTACCAGGTCCACAATGGCTGGAAATCACTCCGCCTGCTCTCGTAATAAGAATCTCTTCAAATACCCCCAGCTGCTCCAAATACTCTTTTATTCCTTCAATCGTTTCCTCCGGACATCCTGAATGGGTAATAAATACCCTTTCTTTTTTTGCATGTTTCAAATGCTCTTCCATTTCCTGAACATAACTCATCAGAACCTTCGGCATCTTTCCACGGTATTTCTTACCCGGCTGCATTTTTCCATCCTCTACAGCAATTCTCGGATGTAATTTCAGCGCACCTCCGGCCATGGCTGCCACTCCGCTGCAGCGGCCCCCGCGATGCAAATATGTCAACGTATCTACTACAAAGCTTGCTCTCACGAATGGACGAAGTTCTAAAATCTTTTCATTGATTTCTTCAGCAGATTTTCCTTCCTTAGCCATAACTGCCGCTTCAATAACAAGAAGCCCTATCCCTGTGGATAAATTTGCAGAATCAATAATGGTAACCCGATCTTCCGCGTCCAATTCTTCTGCCGCAAGCCGCATTACATTTCCTGATGTAGACATTTCACTGGAAATCGAAAAACAAATCAACTTCTGCCCCTGATCCAAATATGGTTTCATAATTTCCATAGCCCGTTCCATCGAAGGTGCAGAAGTCTTTGGTGTTGTTTGATTTTCATCAGACCAATTGTATATCTCTTCCGGTGTCACGTCGACTCCATCTTCACACTCCTGCTCTCCAAGCAAAATATGAAGCGGAATCACAGCTATATCGTATTTCTTTAACAGCTCTTCCGACAAATCGCACGTACTATCTGCTATAATTTTTACAGTTTCCGTTTTTCCCATTATTCATACTCTCCTCTCAAAACACCCCCCTGCTATTCACTTTCTTATTTCCGAAAAATTCCATCCTCTGCTATTTCAATTTTTTTCTCTTTTAACAATCTTCCGACAGCCCGCTTGAACGCAGCCTTGCTGATATCAAATTCACGCTGAATCACCTCAGGGTCTGCCTTATCTGTAAACGGAAGGTTTCCTCCAAGATCCGCAATACGTCTCAAAATCATTTCTGCATCCTGATCCATCTGAGCCGGTATCTTCTCTCGCACGCTCAAGTCCAACTTGCCATCTTCCTTCACGCCTGTCACACGAGCTTCAATCACATCCCCGACTTTCATCCGCTGTTTGACATCCTTCTTCGGAATCCGAGCGGAATACTGATTGTCTACCGCCACAAAAACTCCAAACTGTTCGCTCGTATCGTAAATAATCCCATTTACTTTATCATCTTTTTGATACGGAGAATCCGTTCTCAGCAAATGATATACCTTCATTGTTGCACAAAGCCGCTCACTCTTATCTATATAAAGAGTAACAAGACACTTGTCTCCTTTCTGCACCTTTGCGGTCTGCTGTTTAAAAGGCAAAAATAAATCCTTCTCCAAGCCCCAGTCCAAAAAAGCTCCCATTCGATTTGTATCAACAACATCCAGCACTGCCAGTTTTCCCAACGTCAATTTCGGTTCATTCGTCGTTGCGATCAAACGGTCATTGGAATCTTTATACAAAAATACTTCCACCGGATCGCCCGGCTCTATTCCTGCCGGAACCTGTTTCTTCGGTAAAAGCACGCGCTCTTCGCTGCTTCCGAGATAGACTCCAAAATCGACTGTCTTAACTACTGTCAGTACTTGTTTTTCTCCTAATTTCATATACTTTATTCTCCTGTTATCAATCGTTTGCCTTTTTCGGCAGCTGAAGCACCAGATTCACACCAAATGGATTTACTGTAATTCCTATAGCTTCTTTTACAATAAGTTCTAAAAGTTTATTCACTTCTACCACAGCTGTTTTAAACTTTTCATTTTTATTTACACTCTGAAACTTCATAAATTCCTGGATATCTGTAAATATTGGCTGCAAAACCTTTCCGTCTTTCTGCTTCAAAATCGGAGCGGCATTGTTCTCTGTCAAAGCAACAATATATTGTCCGCGCATGTAATGAGCCATCATTTCTTCATTTAATTCCTGCAGTTCCTCTGTGATCTTCGGTTCTTTCTGCGCACGTAGCTTCTGTACGAAATAAAGCGCTGTCAAATGAAGTTCCGGATTTTCCACAACTATCTTTCCTTCTTTTTCTGCCGTCTCCTTACTACGCACAACTAAATGCTCCAGCTGAACAGCCTGCTCACTTTCCAGCCCTTTATCTGTCACAAGACAATTTACGCCCATCGGATACAAGCTTGTATAAAAAGTAAGCAAAAACTCATTAGGTACTTTCACAATATGCATCTTGTCTCCACTTTCAAATCTTCTCTTTGCCTCGTTCTTTGCATCCTCTTCATTAAAATAAAGAAATACCTCGTCATCAAACGACTCTTCATCGCATTCTACAAAAGGCATTCTTGTAAAATCTGACATCAACACATACACCGCTTCTGCACTACGCATCCTTACAAGTACATTTTTTTCCTCTTCTGTTATTCTTTCTGCCGCCATTCTTTTGTTATCCTTCCCTTTCCGAAATGTTTACTTTTCTATAGTCTCTATAATATGTCGCGCTACATATACGCCGCTCGCAGAAGCATGTGACAAGGAATGTGTTACTCCGCTTCCATCTCCAATGACATACAGCCCTTTATAACGCGTTTCAAGATTCTCATCAATGTCTACTTCCATATTATAAAACTTTACTTCTACTCCGTACAATAACGTATCATCATTTGCTGTTCCCGGAGCAATCTTATCTAACGCATAAATCATTTCAATAATACCGTCCATAATTCGTTTTGGCAATACCAAACTCAAATCTCCCGGAGTTGCTGCCAGCGTTGGACGAACCAACCCTTCTTCGATTCGCTTCTCATTGCTTCGTCTTCCACGGATCAAATCTCCAAAACGTTGTACGATTACACCGCCGCCCAGCATATTTGACAAGCGGGCAATACTTTCTCCATATCCATTGCTGTCCTTAAATGGCTCCGAAAAATGCTTGGACACAAGTAATGCAAAGTTCGTATTCTCCGTCTGTTTCTCTGCATCTTCATAACTATGACCATTTACCGTTACAATTCCATTTGTATTTTCATTTACTACAATTCCATATGGATTCATACAGAATGTACGCACATTGTCCTCAAACTTTTCTGTACGATATACAATCTTGCTTTCATACAACTCATCTGTCAAATGAGAGAAAATCTCCGCCGGAATTTCCACACGCACTCCCAGATCCACACGATTTGACAACGTAGAAATCTCCAAATCCTTGCACACTGTCTGCATCCACTTACTTCCGCTTCTTCCTACAGAAATAACACAGCGATCACAATCTGCCGATTCATCACCATAAAAGATACGGTATCCATCTTCCATCACTTCCAGACGCTCGACAGTGCAATTAAAATGAAAGTCCACCTTATTTTTCAATTCTTCATAAATATTTTCCAAAACGACATAATTAATATCTGTTCCCAGATGACGTACAGATGCATCCAACAAATTCAACTGATTCTGCATACACAATTTCTTAAACTTTGTGCCTGCTGTTGAATACATCTTTGTACCTTCGCCTCCATGACTCATATTAATATCATCTACATATTTCATCAGCTCAATGGACTGCTGTCTACCAATATGCTCATACAACGTTCCGCCAAATGCATTCGTGATATTATATTTTCCATCCGAAAACGCGCCAGCTCCGCCAAAACCGCTCATGATCGCACATGTCTTACAACCGATACAACTCTTTACCTTTACTCCGTCAATCGGGCACCGACGCTTCTCCAAAGGATTTCCCGCCTCATATACAGCAATGTTCAAATCTTCATTCTTTTTTACAAGCTCATATGCAGAAAAGATTCCACCAGGTCCGGCGCCTATAATTGCTACATCATACTTCATCTCTTTTTCTCTCCCGTCTTTATATTTTTTAATTTTCGCACTTGATTCTTCTGCTCTTTCTCTTCCGAAAAAAACCCGTAATCTTATGCGGTTATAAGAATACGAGTTCTCATGTAGTCACTTCTTTTCCTTTTTATATTATATCGGTTCTCACGCAACACTGTCAAGGGATTCCCTATGATTTCGGTTGTTAGTTTTCTGTTTTTTTTATTTTTTTAGTTTACTTTTCAGACTATTTAAGATAAAATAATAGTACCAATATACACCTCATTTGACATAAAAACTTAACCAAATCAATTTCATATCAGGCAGCATAAGGAGGGCTGCTATAGAAGGGAGTGAGTTTTATGATGTTAACAAAATGGACCAAAAATAAGGGAAGAAAATTACTTGCAGTCACACTTTCCGTATTTCTGGTATTGTCACTTGTTCCACTCCTCTCTCCAATTCATGCACACGCCGAAGGCGATAGCATTTTGGAGAAAACGCCGGAACAGCAGAATTATCTTGTGACAATTACCTTGACATCCGGAAAAGAGGAAACAGACATTGCTTTTTATAAGGATTTAACCTTGCGGACAGATCAACCCGATAAGATCTATTCCCTAAAATTAAAAAAAGCAAAAGTACCTGCAGGAGAATATGCACTTTACAATGGAGAAAAAATGATTCTCATTCGCGCAATTCCAATTGGCATGGACGATACTTCTGAATTTCACACTGATTTTGGTTCGGAGCTTTCCGTTACGCTTCGCTGGGAAAAGGCTCCAGAACTCTGCACCGAACATCTGTATTCAGAAGAGTGGATGTGTGAGGAAAATGGCAAAACACATTTTCACGAATGTATCCTCTGCGGAGAACAGTTAGATATTGCAGAACACACTGCCAGCGATTGGATTGTAGACAAAGCAGCTACACTGACCGAAAAAGGCAGTCAGCATCAGGAGTGTACAATTTGCAAAATCATACTAAATGTAGAAGAAATTCCTCTACTGGAACCGGAAGTTCCCAAACATGTTCACCAATATGAAGACCGTTGGACTTTTAATGAAACTCATCACTGGAAAAAATGTATCACTGCCGAAGGTGTGTGTACAGAACCTGAAGGCGAAAAAGCAGAACATCATTTTGACAAAACCTATACATGCGAAACTTGTGGCTATTCCTATAACGAACTCCTTCCAAAACTGACAGCGCCTAAGATTACAGCAGGCGCAAACCAGATTTACCGTCAGAAAAGTAATCAAAATCTGACCATCACATGCTCCGATAATATTGAAAATCTGACCGGCGTTTACGTTGCGGAAGGTTTGGTACACAAAAGCAATTATGTGACCGATTCAAAAAATCAGACCGTCACTCTAAAAGTAGCATATCTGGATAGTCTGGCATCAGGAACCCATTCACTGAAGCTTGCATTCAGCAACGGAACCTGCACTGAAACCCAGTTTACCATCCAAAAAACAGCCGCCGTAAAAACCGGCGACAAGAGCAATTATCTCCCGCTTATTATTCTACTGATTCTATCAGGAGGTGTATTAATCGTAACATCGGTTATTCGTAAAAAGGGATTCAACGGATAACCCACTCCAAAGAAAACCCGGAAGCATCTCTTTACTTCCGGGTTTTTCTTGACTTACTTTAATTCCACAACAGCATATTCTTTTCCGCTTTCATCACAGAGCAGAATTACTGTTCTATCCTCTTCCATAGAAATTTTCGGATATATGATATCTCCAAGAACTGCTGATTTCTTGTAATCTACTCGCAGTTGATGCACCTGTGTTTCTTTTGGCAGCATTTCCATTGCCATCTGCACATACTGGCAGTTATTTACATGTTCATTGGTATCGATATGATATTTACGTACCGGAAATGCTTCTCTTTCTTCCATCTTCTCCGGCAGCAATATCTTTCTTCCCTCATACGGCATCTCCAGCGGTTCAGCAATTCCATAGGCCTCTATATCTTCCGGCTCCGGTCGTGCCGGACGTCCTTTTTCCATATCCATAAATACCCATATGGAGTTTGCACAGGCAACTTGATTTCCCTCAGCATCTTTCATCACAAAATTACGATCACCAAACAACCCTTTAAAACTTGTAGCAAATGTTCCAACTGTAACTTGTTCTCCAAGTTTTGGATAACGATCTACAATCACCTGCCAATAGGAAAGGATCCATGCTCTTTTTCGATTTTTGAGATTCTCTGCTCCCAAACCAATATCCTCTGATTGAAATGTACTGCAATCCTGAAAATAATTGATAATTCCCGGAAGGGTAATGGTTCCGTTATGATCGATTTCGCTGTATCGTATTCTTTCGTTTATTGTATACATTTTTACACTTCCTTCTCCGTACCTGATACAAAACTATGCTCCACGGTAATCACAAACTCATAGCGTTCATCCTGTTCTTTCATCTTCTCGCACAATGACCGCTCCACTTCACTTTGTTTCTCCTTATCATACTCCCTCGGAACAACTAAGTCAAAAATTAAATTAATCTGTTTCTGTCCATCTACCACTCTGAAATCATGAATGGTACAAGAATCATCAATCTCTGCAATCGCCTGATTTGTCCGATTCCGAATCATCAAAACATGCTCATCCTCAATTTCAATCGGATCCATATGTACCACCAGAAAAATCCCCAGATTTTTGATTGCATCTCTTTCAATCCGGTCAATCACCTCATGGGATGCTTCTATACTTACATTATTTGGAACTTCTGCATGTATGGAAGCCATACTCCGGTTCGGTCCATAATTATGTACAATTAAATCATGAGAACCAACCACACCATCATAACTTTCCACAAACCGTTTAATTTTTTGATATTCTTCCGGATCAACTGCTTCTCCTAATAATGGTTCCAATGTATCTTTCGCAATTCCAAATCCAGCCCACATTACGACAAGCGCCACTCCGATTCCAACAAATCCGTCAATATTGACTCCTGTTACCTTAAAAACAATAAGAGATACAATCGTAACCGTTGTTGTCAGTACATCTCCCATAGAATCTGTAAATGCCGCCATCATTACCTTTGAGTCAATCTTTTCTCCAAGTTTTCGATTAAACAATCCCAGCCAAAGTTTCACACCGATTGATAAAATCAAAATCACAACCGACATCAACTGAAAATTCAAAATTTCCGGTGACTTAATCTTCCCAAATGAATCCTTTAAAAATGTAAATCCGACTTCCATTACCAGAAAAGATACGATCAGTGCCGCAATATATTCCATTCTTCCATGCCCAAATGGATGCTCTGCATCTGCCGGTTTGCTGGCAATCTTTACCCCTGCAAAACTAATAATTGAAGATCCGGCATCCGACAAGTTATTAAACGCATCCGCCGTAACAGATACACTATGTACTAATAAGCCAATCACAAATTTAACTACAAATAAAAATACATTACAAAAGATGCCCACCATACTTGCCAATACTCCATACGCAGTACGAACAGACACCTTTTCTGTGTGCTCATAATCTTTTACAAAATGTTTTACTAAAAAATCTGTCATTTCTTCTCCTGTTCATCTTCTTTTGTTTCTTATGATATTTATTCGTTTCTCCCTCTGATTTTCCCCATCAATTCCGGCAGATACCATTTTATCTTGACTTCTGCATCCTCTATCACCAGATCATACTCATCCTCCGCAAGTACATTTTTCAGTAATTGTTTTCCTTCTTCCGGAACAACGGCATGCACCGCATCCATAAAGCAAAGATTTGGATACAGTACACACCACCAATTATGACCTTTCGCCTCACCGATTTCAATTCGAAGGGCTGTATAATTTCCCTCCGGAAATGTAACGTCTCCGTAGCGTTTTTTTGGAAAATAACAAGTCGTAACTGCTACGCTGACTGGATAATCATATCCTGCCTCTTTTATCACTTCTCCGCTAACCTGTTCCAGTTCATCTGTATGCCATTTCACCCAGTTTTTTGTTCCATCTACGTCCAGGCTTTCCGGAAGCCGCTCTTCCAGATAAGAAAGAACCGTTTCCTTTACCTGCATCTTCAGAGCCTGATCGTCTATACTGTCACTATTTGCCAGTACATGAAAACGCAACACTTCTTCTGCCAAATGTGCCTGTGTACGTTCCTTTGCTAATGCATCCCACTTCCAACTTATCATCCCCGCCAACAGCGCCGCCAGAAATAAAGATAACACCCAGATAACCAATCCGGCTCTTTGCTCCTGCTTTGATTTAAAGTATGTATCTGTCATATAAAATACCCTCCATATCTATTGAGCTTTGATATAGAGAGTATGTCCTTTTTTTATGAAGCTATACACAGCATTATTTATTTCTTATAGCAGAATTAACGTTCTTCGTGGCTCCGCAATGTATCACTTACTACTTCTACTTGATTTTCAATATGTCTGCTTGTAACCTCCATCGCCTGCTCGCATTCTCCATTTTCAATCGCATGGATTATTTCCTGATGTTCCTTCAGCAGTTTATCATGAAATTCTTTTTTCTTTAAATATTCTACACGATAGCGATACATCTGCTCCCGGAAATTATTCAAAAGAGAAATTAATCGTTCATTATCTGTTGCCATATAAATCACATCATGAAATGCTACATCTGCCCCCGCAACTACTGTGATATCCTCATCTCCAAGCACACGTTCAAATTCCGCGGCTGCCTTCTTCAGTTCTGTCACACCTTCTGGTGTCATACGCAGGCATGCCAGCTTTACCGCTAACTCTTCCAATGCCTGTCGTACTTCCAGTACATCTCGCAGACTTTTCTCCGTAATCTGTGCAACTTCTGCGCCACGTCGCGGAATCATCAGCACCAGGCCTTCCAATTCCAGCTTACGGATAGCCTCACGAATCGGTGTTCTGCTGACTCCCAGCTTATTGGCCAGCTGTATTTCCATCAGCCGCTCTCCCGGTTTCAATTCGCCACGCAAAATTGCCTGTCGCAGTGTATTAAAAACCACATCTCTCAACGGAAGATATTCATCCATTTTCACTGTAAAATTCAAATCCATCCTTAGTTCCTCCTGGCATTGTGTATATTCGTTACATACACCTGTTTTGCAAGTTCCTTTTCCCGGATCACACGCTGTGCTTTTCTCGCCGCCATCTTATTCTCAAATAATCCAAATACAGTCGGACCACTTCCGCTCATCATTGCGTTCAGCGCACCACAATCCTTCATCACTTGTTTAATCTCTGCAATCTCCGGATGCATTGGAATCGTCACATCTTCCAATACATTTCCCATATGGGCAGCCACCTCTTGCAGATTTTCTTTTTCCAGAGCCTCCATCAATCCGTCAATATCCGGATGCCGCACAATTTCACAGACATCCAGCGCTTCATACACCACTTTGGTAGAAACACTGATCGGAGGCTTTGCAATTAAAACTGTACACTTCGGCATAGCCGGAAGTTTTTTCAATTCTTCACCAATTCCTTCTGCCAGCACAGTTCCTCGCATGATACAATACGGTACGTCTGCGCCCAGTTTTACCCCGCGTTCCATTAATTCCTGACGTGACAGCTTTAATCCGAATAAGCGGTTCATGCCAAACAACACTGCCGCAGCGTTTGAACTGCCTCCTGCCATACCGGCCGCAACCGGAATATGCTTATGCAAAGTAATTCTAACGCCCTCCTCAATACCAAATTCTTCTATCAGCATCTGCGCCGCTTTATATGCAATATTACCATCACCAGTAGGCAAAAAAAACAGATTAGAAGACAACTCGATCCCCGGAGCTGTCTTCCTCTCTATTTTCACATCATCATATAAATAAATAGACTGCATGATCATACGTACATCATGGTAGCCATTTTCCCTTTTCCCAAGAACATCCAGTCCTAAATTAATCTTCGCAAGTGCTTTTAATTCGATCTGTCTCATCGATATTTCCCCTTTTGTATCTTGTATACATTATACTTTACTACATATTTACAGTATACTTATATTTTCTTTAAAAATCAATAATTTATCCCCACATTTTATAGAATCTGACTCCAGAATATTTACTTCCCGAATGCCTTCTACAGTCGTTTTGTACTTCTTTGCCAAATTCCAGAGACTATCGCCATCCTTCACAATATAACCTACAATTCCAGGACTCTTTTCAATTTCTTCTAAAGAAATCGGTTCAAATGAAATCTTCTGAATCACCTGCATTGTTACCGGCTTTCTTATAAAAGTGTCCAACGCCAGCACTGCCTTGACTTCCACCGCCTCACTTCCGGCCAGATTAACAGACAGCTGCTCTACATGATAAGAAATATTGTATCTCACATCTTCTGTCATATCCGGACACTCCAATTGCCATGAAAACGGAATCATCCCCTGCCAGCTGCCAAACGGAATCTCATCATTCGCACGAAGATATAAAAAGGAGAGATGTAAAATTCCTTCCACCTGCAGCCCTTCTTCAGTGGATTCCATATGTTCCATCTGTACCGCCCCCTCGCTATGACAGATCTGCAGTACATCCTCGTTCAATTCCGGCAAAGAAAGCCGTTCCGTTACCTTGCATTTAGAGTGATTCTGAATCAACAATTCCTCATAGGCAGCCTCTCGTGTTTCAAAACTGCAGTTTTGTTCCAGCGAATACAAATCTTCTAACACTTCTAACTGCTCTTCCCGATAGAGATTCATCCTCAGATTCAACGTCCCTTCGATTCCCAGAACCCGCATTTCCCCGTCTTCATCTAAACGGATATCCACCAAAGTGTCTTCCAGAGAACTCTGTACACAATAGTACATGTCATCCTCTGCGCCGCTGCAATCAATTCTGCCTTCATACGGAACATTCTGTTCAATCCAATCCGTTTTTCCATCCTCCGAAAGATACATACAAAATACCAGCAGCTCACCTTGCAGATATAGCACATCCTGTTCCACCCGAATTTCCAGCTTACGTGCACTGATATCTTTCAGCAAAAGCTGCCCGATGCTTTCTTTCGTTCCCGGCAATGTAATTTCTTCTTTGATGCGGTATGTATCTTTCTTCATTGTATACAGTTCCAGAAGATTGACATTGTGTTTCTTCTTATAAACCGGAACACTGCACTCTACATCCACCGTTGTCTCCTCATCTACCAGCAGCTCCCTGCCCAATTCCATTTCCACCATTGCCCGGATACTGACCTTTCTGGAATGTACCATAGCAGCAGTAAACTCTACCCGTAAATTCTGTACGAAATAATTCTCATTCTCATTTCCATCTATATAGACCATTTCCTCAAAAGGAAGTGTTCCTTCCAATACTCCCGGAACAGAATCCATCTGATCTGTAATATAAAAAATCTGATAATATAATTTTCCCGATACTCTCAGATAATTCTCTGCAAATCGGATGTCCTCTGTTTTTACTGTTCCATGTCCCTGTACAATCTGCCTTACATCTGCCTTTGAATCTGGAACATTAATCTCCTCATCCAAATAAAACTGATCAAACGTCCGCTTTCCCTCCTTCGTATAACGCACCTGTTTCTGAATTAATTCCATATGCCCCTCCTGTCAGTTCAGTCAAACACTACATTTTTGTCAATTAATTTCAGCTTTACTACAACATAAGGAAACGTTGTAATTTCTTTTGTTTCTTCTTCCTTTCCCGGTCCAAGCAGATTCGTATGAATAAAGATTGTATTTTCCGTCTCATAGAGTTCGGTTACCTCAACACTATATCCTGTTTTCAACTGCGCTCCATAACCTTCCGCGATATATAATTCTTCCGCATCTGCATAAGTGAGCCGAAAAGGTTTCTCCTTCTTTTCCTCAATTAAAGCCTGAAATTCATCGGGAACAGACAATTTATCCAAAACAGTAAATTCCAAATCCCGTAGTTTCTCTGTTTTGACCGGCTCAGAAACACAGCCTGTCAGAGTAAACAAAAACAAACAAATAACAAGGCATCGCATACATCTTTTCATAAACAGCCTGTAGATTTATTTTCTATATTATCTTATTGTAATCCTCTTCAAAATATACTAGAAACTTCCCTTGTTCCTTATATGTGTAAGCAAGCATAACAAAAACCCCTTTCCTATTTGTCTATACTTCATAGTATAAACAAAGAAAAGGGGGTTTTCAATTCTGTTACCACTATCTCTCCAATGCAATTTTCTTTAATTTCACACAAGAGTGTGAATAGGAAATTGTCATAATCAACCAGATTGCCGCCACCATTACAATTGCCATGATTCCTGTGTCAAAGAACAAATGACCAAGCATAGCTACCACAAGTAATACCGGAATCCACGTTCCCATTTTTACATAACATTTATATGCACTTTGATAAATATATTCCTTTTCTGCCTCGTCACAGCTATCCAGCCACTGCTGCTGAAATTTTCTAGAACTTGGGTCTCCCTGCATCTTCGGATAGGTCTTCTGTGTCGTTTTTACCATACGCACCTGCCAGAAGGCATCATAGAAATAACATACCAGAAAAACTGCACACAACAGCAGCACACTTATTGCATTCCCATTGGAAATATACCGCATCGAATATCCACTTGTCAAAATCAAGATACACAGAATCTGTGAGATTGTATTTACAACCAAACCTACTGCCGTCATCTTTTCCAACTGATATTCCCAGCGGTCACACTCTTCCTCTTCTGTTTCCTGTATCCGCAAGCCGATTTCCTTCTGTTTTTTCAGATTCCATTCTCCATATAAAATAGAGCAGATGGTAATCAATATTAACATCGGCAGCGCCAGCTGCTGCACCAGAGAAAGAATCCCTCCGCCACTTTTTCCTATGTTTTCAAACGTATCACCAAAAAACCAATACCCGGCAGCTCCAAGGATTCCGCCTCCCACTGCACTGCCCACCATAATCAATGCAAACTTTACAAATGTATTCATCTTTCTTTTCTGCATCTCTATTCCTCCTCGTACTCAAACAAATCTTCTACTGATGCCTCACATATTTTTGCAATCTTGAGCGCCAGCGTTACCGATGGAGAATAATCTCCTCGTTCAATCAAACTAATCGTCTGTCTGGAAACACCGGCCAAACGCCCCAATTCAGTTTGATTCAAACCTAGTTTCGAGCGATATTCCTTTAAATGATTTTTCAGAGCCAACAGATCACCTCCATGTTTCGCCTCTCTATTTTTGACAACTTTCTTTGTCATAACGAATTATAGCATTGACAACTTTCTTTGTCAACACAAAAAGAAACGGCCGCACTAATTGCTTAGTGCAGCCGCTTCTTTACTATTATTTGGAAAGGCGAACCCGTTCATGTGCAATCTGCTTATCCACTGTCTCCTTGTTGTTGAATGGAGTTACGCGGAAGTCAATTGTAAATGCCTCGTTCTTTGCCCGGAACTTATCCAACTGCCACTGGCCGCAGGAGTAAGATCCCAGAGCATTCTGTTTGTAGTCTACATTGAATACAATGTAATCACGTTTTACAAGATCACATGTATGTTTTGCATCGTCTAAGTCTTTTTCTTCATAGAAGGAGGCACTGAAGTTAAAGCTGTTTTCTGTAGATGCAACCATACCCATTCCTCTGTCATTTGTCAGAGATACCCATTTACAATCCATATGGTTTCCGTTCGCCTGTGGAACAACGTAGTTTGTAAACAGACCGTCTACTGTGTTTTCGTATACGCCCATGAGGCCGGCCTCTTTAGAATCAGAGTAGTTTTCTCCCGGTCCACGTCCGAAGTAACGAACATTTTCCATAGACTCATCTAAGTGCATTGTCACACCGATTCTTGGGAACATATCCGGAGCACATCCAAGTTTTCCACCCATAGCCATGTTTGCAGAAGAACCATTTGCAGACATTGTAGCTCCTGTATCTTCCATCTTTCCTCCCGGAACGCCAGATACACGAATCAGAACGTCACCTGTCGGACATACGATGTATTCATATGTTGTATCAAAGTGCCAAGCACTGTTTGTTGTACCGTTAATTGTTTTAACTACCATCTTCAAGAAGTGGCCGTCTTCTTCATACTGAATATCCATCACTACCTCATGCTCCAAGTGCAGAAAGTATACTTTCTTCAGCTGATCGATGATTTCCATATCATTACTGATCGGAGCTCTCCAAAGAGTCAATCTCGGTCCTTTGCTCATAATCTGCATACCATCACGTACAATGCTTGTGATGTTACCACGTACAAGGTCAAATTCTACAGAGAAGTTTGCACCTTCTGCACGAAGTGTTGTATGCTCTTTTGTTACTTTCAAATTTCCTTCCGGAACGACTTCGATTCCTTCTTTGTAAATCGGAAGTTTGAACTGTGCTGTTGCGAGTTCATGTCCGGCCGGTGCATATGGTGTTGCATCCTTCAACTGGTAGGAAATGTTCACGTAATACTCAGCTCCCGGCTTTGCCTGAACACCTTCCAATGTATATGGAACTGTAATATCTTTTCCTGTTCTCGCAGGAATAGATGGCAGATCAAAACTTCCACACTGAATCATTACATCGTCTTCCATTACCTGATATACAAGACGGAACTGATTCAAGTCTGCAAAGTCATAACGACTTAACAAGTGAATGATTCCTTTTTCCAAATCTACTTCTGTTGTTGTAATCGGCTCAACAACTTTCTTATATTCATACAATCCTGGTGATGGTGTACGGTCTGGCATCAGCATTCCATCGATACAGAAATCTTTATTACTTGGATCATCGCCAAAGTCTCCACCGTAACGGTAATATTTCTCACCATCTTCTGTGTATGTTTCGATACCATGATCGAACCACTCCCAGATAAATCCTCCCTGAAGTTTATCATGAGCATAGAACAGATCCTGATACTCTTTCAAGTTTCCAGGGCCGTTACCCATTGCATGACAGTACTCGCAGAGCAAGTGTGGATGTTTGCTGTTTGCAATAACATCTTTCATCAAGAATGGTTTCTCTGGATTTTCAAGCCATGTATACATTGTAGAATATACATCTGCATATTCCATATCGAAGTCGCCTTCATAATGAACCAGTCTTGTTGGATCCATCTGGTGAGCAACTTCTGTCATCTTGAAGAAGTTACATCCGGATGCAGACTCATTTCCAAGTGACCACATCAGAATAGATGGATGGTTTTTATCACGCTCAATCATACGAACCATACGTGTTACATAAGCCGCCTCCCATGTCGGATCGTCAGAAATCCAAGCATAGTTTCCTGTTAGCTCAAATCCATGACACTCAAGGTCTGTCTCATCGATCAGGTACATACCATACTCATCACACAGATCATATAAGTAGTAAGAATCCGGATAATGACAGGTACGAATTGCATTGACATTGAATTGTTTCATCAAGATGATATCTTTTTCGATTTCTTCTCTTGCTACAACACGTCCGTTTCTTGGATTATAATCGTGACGGTTCATACCTTTGAACTTAATTGCTACTCCATTTACAAGGAAAGTATCTCCATTCAGACGGATGTTACGGAATCCAACATTTTGTGGGATTACTTCGATTACTTCACCATCTTTTTCTACTGTCATCAACAACTGGTATAGATATGGTGTTTCTGCTGTCCAGTGCTCTACATTTTCAATTTCAGCCTTAATGCTTACTTTATTTCCTTCAGATGCAGCTTTGCCTGTCCATACGCAGACGCCCTTTGCATCCATAAGCTCATATGTAACCTCTACTGCATCTTCTGTTCTAAGAACTGCATCCACAGAGAAAAGACCATTTACATATGCATCGTCAAGATCTGCAACAACTGTAAAATCATTGATACCTACTTTCGGTACTCCGAGAAGTTCTACATCGCGGAAAATTCCACTTTCCCACCACATATCCTGATCTTCCAGATAAGTTCCGTCTGACCACTGATAAACGCGAACTGTTACTTCATTTTCTTCTCCAACTTTTACAAGCTCAGTGATGTCAAATTCAGCCTCATTTCTTGCACCCTTGCTGTATCCAACTTCCTGTCCGTTAATCCAAAGGTGATAAGCGGAATCTACTCCACAGAAACGGATGATAATCTGTTTGTCGCGGAAACTTTCTTCTACATAAAATGTACGTTTGTAAATACCTGTTGGGTTCTCTGTCGGTACATACGGCGGATTGATCGGGAAGTTGTACCACAAATCAGAGTAGTGCATCTTTCCATATCCCTGTAACTGCCAGTTTCCCGGTACTGTGATGTCATCCATTACAGAGGTATCAAACTCTGTACTTTCAAATCCTTCCGGACTATATTCCGGAGCGTCGAGGAACATGAATTTCCAAACTCCGTTTAAGTTTTTAAATGCATGTGTATAACCATTACTTCCCAACAGAGCTTTCTCTCTTGTAGGAAATGTTAAGAAATGTGCTCTTGAAGGCATTCTATTTACGTGATCAACCTGATGATTTTCCCAAACTTTCATTTTAAAATCCTCCTGATTTATTTTTTAAGATTATTTTTCTTTTCATAGCGATTCCAGCATACCCATGCCAGTCCCATGAAGATTACAACTCCCAGTACGTTATATGCTAAAGTTCCAATCGGATTCGCTACTCCCTCCGGTAAGGTTCCGTTGATTGCCTGCATAATCAATGCCGGTTCCGGTACTGTTGACATAAAGAATACAAACATAAATACAACTAGCAAGAAGATACCTGCTGCGATACCGAATTTGCGGTTTCCAAAGTGAAAGTCTCTCTTCATATCATCTTTCTTCCAACGCAGTCCAATATAAGCTGCAAGTAAGAACAATACAGGCAGAAGTGATGTTGCTGCTGTCATATTAATCAACATCTCAAGGAAACTGTCGATGTTTCCGATTCCCAATGCAGGAATGATCAAAAGGATTGTTACAACGATTCCCTGTACAAACAATGCATTTGTCGGATTTCCTTCATCATTTGTTTTAACCAGCCATTTTCCAAATACTCCTTCCGGAATCTCGGAGAAGAATACTTTTACAGGAGCTGCTGTCCAAAGTGCCAATGAACCAAGGTTACCAAGTAGTAAGATTACACCCACCAGACGAACAATCACCGCATTCGGGATTCCGAAGTGAGATCCAAGTATCTGAAATACATCGAAAATACCATTTGAGAAGTTACCGGAAAGCACTTCTCCTGGAACAATCAACCCAACGGCAACCGCACCTAGTACATACATTACTCCAACTACGATTGTAGACATAATCATGACACGTACAAAGGTCTTATTTCCACCTTTTACATCTTTTACATATACTCCGATACTTTCTCCTCCGCCTACGGCCTGAAGGACCCATGCCATTGTCATAAAGAACGTCCAGTTAAACTTCGGTGTTACAGACTGCATTGTGAACTCCTGTGCCGGAGCTTTGCCAAATCCGAATACTACGATAAATGCGAGAATTACAAATGCGATTCCCATGAAAAGACGAGCACTTCCGGCAAATCCGGTAACTTTTGAAATCCAGCTTACTCCTTTTACGCATACATAAGTCGCAACCCAGAATAATAAGATTGAAATCACCGCAATAATCTTTGTACCATCTGCTCCGCCAAAAACATTTTTACCTACAAATGCATAGGAAGCATAAATCAATGTCTGTGGTAAAAGAGAGCAGAAGTAGAATAAGTTTACAAAGAAATATGCCCATGCTCCTAAGAATGCCCATTTCGGTCCAAGTACACATTCCAGCCAGCTGTGTACACCTGATTCTTTTTGTGAATTTGCAGATGCAAACTCTGCAATCATCAAAATAAATGGAAGAAAATAAAATACCGATCCGAATATATATGCTGGTATTGTAGCTAATCCAATTTGGATACTATTGTTAATAATACTAGGGAAGGCAAACACTGCTGAGAATGTCATCATCATCAGTGCGGCTTTTCCCAACCGTTCTCTTGAATTCGTGTTTTCCATGAGAGGTTCTCCTTTTCTCTATTCCTTTTCCTTTGTTTCAGCATCTGCGCATCTGCTTTGTGATTCTATTTTAGCACCCTGTATTTTCTAAATCTATCAAAAATGTTGACGCATTTATAACAAATGTTGCATATTCTCCTTTTTTCTTTTTCTAACTTTTTTCTTTTCGTTCTCATTTTAATTGTAATAATAATCAATAAATAATAATTAATTCTATTCATTTTGTGCATATAAACCAACTTTTTTAAGTAATCACATGCATCGTAAAATTCAAGGAAAGTATTAGAAATGTTGATTTTTTATATATATGTTGACTGCAAAATATAATTACATGTATAATAACAATAATATAATTCGAAAAATAGAAATTTTTTGAAATAAAAAGGAGGTACTCTATGCCAAAATTTTTTGAAAAAGATATTGGAATTTTAGTAGACGATGATCCGATTTTTAGTGAATTTCAAGTCTGCGAATCCGGATTCGAAGAATGTAAACCATCAAAACCTTATGAATTTATCCAAATTGATTACTGGGTTCTCCATTACTGTATTGATGGAGAAGGTTATTTTGGAATACGAGACAAACAAAATCATATTCACCCGGGAGATATTTTTATGATTCCTCCACATACAAAGAATAAATATTTCCCGGATGTTTCCAATCCTTGGTCTTATCGTTGGATTGGTATCAAAGGAACTCTTGCTGAACGAGTATTAAATTCCTGTGGTTTATCTGCTGAAAATTATATCCTCCATCACAAGGTAGATTCTCGTTTAGAAAATTTATTCGAAGGCGTATATGATGAAATGCAGCGAAATCATAAATTAAAAGCACTTGGAAGAACACTCCAGCTTTTGGATTATATTCAACACAATATTTACAATCAGCAGGATGACCGCCTTACATCCGGTGAATTATATTTCAATAAAGCGCTTCATTTTATCCATAAAAATTATTTTAACAATATCTCCATTTCAGATATTGCAACCGCTGCAAATATTGATCGAACTTATATGTTCAAACTCTTCCAAAAATATCTAAAACAAAGTCCAAGCCAATATTTACAGCAGTATCGACTTGATAAAGCGAGTGTATTATTACGAAAAAGTGCCCTGAGCATCACTGATGTCAGCTACGCTGTTGGTTTTCAACACCCTCCTTATTTTACAAAACTATTTACACAATATAAAAAAATAACACCATCCGAGTATCGCAAAGGTTTTTTGCAACAACAGGATGGCGCTTTTTAAACTGAATATTTTCTCGTGTTAGGATGTGATTTTTTGTAGTTTTTTCTCCGGCAACTGTGCCAATATAATTGCCGCAAACATCAAAATACATCCTAACATTTCTTTTGATGTAAGATTTTCACCAAGTATGATCCAACCAGCAAGAACTGCAATGCAAGATTCCAGGCTCAAGATCAAGGATGCTACTGTCGGATTCATATTTTTCTGTCCGACAATCTGAAGAGTATATGCAATTCCGCACGATAATACACCGGCAAAAAGAACCGGCTGCCATGCAGCCAAAATGTTACCCAGCACAATTTTTTCTGTTAAAAAAGCTGGTATCCCTGACACAACTCCAGCCACTAAAAACTGAATACAGGACATTTTTACGCCATCTACAAGTGGCGAAAAGTGATCAATCACTAAAATATGCAACGAAAATAAAAAAGAGCAGATTAGAACTAAAAAGTCTCCCTGACCAATATCAAATTCTTCTGTAATACACAAAAGATAGAGTCCTATCAACGCTAATACAACTGCCACCCAAATGGTATAACGACACTTTTTTCCAAAAAAGGTCATTCCGATCAACGGAACAATAATAATATAACAGGCGGTTATAAATCCGGCCCGTCCTACAGTAGTATATTGAATCCCTACTTGCTGAAAATTCATAGCAAGGGCAAGTAATATCCCACAACATATTCCACCTTTTAACAATGTCTTCTTTGCTTTCTTTTCATCTTGTACTGCCAGCTTTTTCTTCTCAGCTCCTGCCATTTTATTTGACAAAAAAATATACGGAATCAAAACAATCCCGCCAATCAAACTTCTCAACATATTGAATGTAAACGGACCCACATAATCCATTCCCACACTTTGTGCTACAAATGATGTTCCCCAAATCGCTGCTGTCAGCAATAATAAGAAGGAATTTCTTAATTGCATTCTTTTATTCATTTTTCTGTATATTCTCCTCCCACATAGTCGCCTCAATAAACAAAAGACCTCCTAAGTATATCACATAGATATATAATTAGGAAGTCTTCTATCTTAAACATCAACTGAATATTATTTCAACAACTCTGCATTTTTATTAATTGTAGTCTGAATGATTTCTTGTACATATGTTCCGATATGCTTTTTGGTCTCTTTATCCAGTTCATTCGGATAAATCGGTTTTCCATATTCAACTACTACTTTTGTTCTTTTCACTTTTGGAAAATGATTTTCCAACATTTCAGCGGTATTATTCATCGAAACCGGTACAATTGCACAGTTGGTTTTTGTCGCAATCTTGAATGCTCCATCTTTAAACGGCAGCATGCTCAGCTCCTCGCCTTTGTTTCTGGTTCCTTCCGGGAAAATACAAATAGAAATTCCCTGTTTCACATACTCAATTGCCTGTAAGATTGTTTTCAGCCCTTCTTTGATATTCTCCCGATCCAAAAAGAGGCAATACAAATACTTCATCCATGTAGATAAAAGCGGAATCTTCTTCATCTCTTTTTTCGCCACATATCCTGTCAGTCTCGGACATCTGGAATAAGTCAATAAAATATCAAAAAAACTTCTGTGATTCCCTATATACAACACAGGTTCATCCGGAACATTTTCTTCCCCAATCACAATTGTTTCCACACCAGTTACTTTTAAAATAAGCTTAAATCCCCACTGCACAATTCGAAGTGACGAATAATCTCTTGCCTTTCGATTAAATTTTCCGATTACCCATTCCACGAAAAATACCGGAATGGACAATATCAAAAATATTACAAGAAATATTACAATAATAAAAAAACGAATCATAATCAAATTCCTCCTGTATACAACTGATAATATTTTCCTTTTTCTTCAATCAGTTGGTCATGTGTACCTCTTTCAATAATTTTTCCTTGTTCCAAAACCATAATACAATCTGAATTTCGCACAGTAGACAGGCGATGCGCAATGACAAATGTCGTTCTTCCGTTCATCAGTCGATCCATACTCTCTTGTATCATACGCTCGGTTCGGGTATCGATAGAACTGGTTGCTTCATCCAGAATCAATACCGGTGGATCCGCTACGGCAGCCCTTGCAATTGCCAACAGCTGTCTCTGCCCCTGGCTTAGATTTGCTCCATCTCCCGTTAACATTGTATCATATCCATTTGGAAGTCTGCGGATAAATCCATCTGCATTTGCCAATTTTGCTGCTGCAATAATTTCTTCGTCGGTTGCATCTAATTTCCCAAATCGAATATTCTCTTTTACAGTTCCGGTAAATAGATGTGTATCCTGCAATACAATTCCAAGGGAATGGCGCAGATCATCCTTTTTAATCTTATTAATATTAATTCCATCATAACGAATTTTTCCATCTTGAATATCATAAAATCGATTGATCAAATTCGTAATGGTCGTCTTTCCGGCTCCTGTAGAGCCCACAAAGGCAATCTTCTGTCCCGGCTCCGCATATAATTTTACATCATGAAGCACGATTTTGTCATCATTATATCCGAAATCAACTCCATCAAATGCGACATTTCCTTTTAATTCTACATACTCTACCGAACCGTCTGCCTGATGCACATGTTTCCATGCCCATCGTCCGGTACGTGTCTCACTCTCCTTTAACGCACCATTTTCCTCTTCCACATTAACCAACGTCACATATCCCTCATCTACTTCCGGCTTTTCATCCAGCAATTTAAAAATACGCTCTGCACCGGCCATTGCCATTACAATCGCATTCAACTGCTGACTGATCTGATTGATTGGCATACTAAAGCTCTTATTAAAAGTCAGGAAACTTGCCAATCCTCCCAACGTAAATCCACCAATCCCATTCAGCGCCAGCGCACCTCCTACAATCGCACAGATTACATAACTGATATTTCCCAACTGTGCATTGATCGGACCCAAATAATTTGAATACGTATGCGCCCGTTCTGCACTGACAAACAATTTTTCATTCAGCTCTTTAAAATCCTTCTTTGTCTCTTCTTCATGGCAAAATACTTTTACCACCTTCTGGCCATCCATCATTTCTTCAATAAAACCATTAACCGCACCAAGATTTTTCTGCTGTTCCAAAAAATATTTTCCACTCTGTCCTGCCGCTGATTTCGTACAATACAGCATAACGCCAACCATAATCAAAGTTACGATCGTCAATGGAATATTTAAGATTACCATACTTACAAAAACACTTACAATGGTAAATCCGCTGCTAATTACCTGCGGAATACTCTGACTGATCATTTGACGCAGGGTATCGATATCATTGGTATAAATTGACATAATATCTCCATGTGCATGAGTGTCAAAATATTTGATTGGAAGTTTTTCCATATGTGCAAATAATTCATTTCGCAGATTCCGGAGTGTTCCTTGCGTCACCTTGACCATAATCCAGTTATATAAGTAAACCGACACTACCCCAATTACGTAAAATACTGCAACCCTGCCAATTGCATTTGCCAAAGGTGCAAAATTCGGTTCATCTGTAGAAAGTAGAAACGGTGTAATATATTCATCAATCAGATTCTTCATAAACATCGTTCCCTGTACATTTGCGATTACTCCCACGAAAATGAGAATGAACACAAACAGACAATGAAACTTATACTCCCGGAATACATAGTTCATCAATCGCATAAACAATTTCCCCGGATTTTCCACTGTAGACTTCTTCCTCGGTTTCCGCTGTTTCATTTCCGCCATTATGCTTCCCCTCCTTTCTCATCGAAGTCGCCGCCTCCCTTTGTCTGAGACTCATATACTTCGCGATAAATCTCATTGGACGCAAGCAATTCCTCATGCGTTCCAAATCCATTGATTTCTCCCTCATCCATAACGATAATACGGTCTGCATCCTGTATACTGGAAATACGCTGCGCTATGATAAGCTTTGTCGTATCTGGGATTTCCTCTCGGAATGCACGACGAATCTTGGCATCTGTCGCTGTATCTACGGCGCTGGTACTGTCATCCAATATCAGTATCTTTGGTTTCTTCAACAATGCTCTTGCAATACAAAGCCTCTGTTTCTGCCCACCGGATACATTACTTCCACCTTGTTCAATATGCGTCCGGTACTTCATCGGAAAACGTTCGATAAATTCATCTGCGCAGGCAAGCCGACATGCCTCCATGCATTCTTCCTCTGTTGCCTGTAGATTTCCCCATCGAAGATTATCCAGAATACTTCCTGTAAATAATACATTTTTCTGCAGCACCACTGACACTTGATTTCGCAACACTTCCAGGTCATATTCTTTTACATTCTTACCGCCCACCAGCACTTCTCCCTTTGACACATCATAGAGACGGCTGATCAGATTTACCAGACTAGTCTTAGCGCTTCCGGTTCCTCCAAGGATTCCTATCGTCTCTCCTGACTGAATCTCCAAATTGATATTCTTCAGCACCGGTTCTTCACTGTCTTTCTTATAAGAAAATTCTACATTACGAAATACAATGCTCCCATCTTTTACTTCCTTCTCCGGATGTTTCGGATTACAAATCTCACTCTGCTCGTTCAACACCTCATAAATACGTTCTACACTTGCTGTACTCATAGAAATCATAACAAATACCATAGACAGCATCATAAGACTCATCAAAATATTCATACAATATGCCAATAAACTCATCAACTCTCCTGTAGTCAAAGAATCGACAACTATCATTTTCGCCCCAAACCAGCTAATCAAAATGATACACGTATACACCGTCAGCATCATCAACGGCGCATTAAAAATCACATTCTTCTCTGCCTTTACAAATATTTTGTAAATATTTTCGCTGGCTTTGTGGAACTTATTTGTCTCCTGCTCTTCCCGTACATATGCCTTGACAACGCGGATTGCAGATACATTTTCCTGTACAGATGCATTTAATGCATCATACTTCGGAAATGCCTGTTCAAAATAAGCCGTTGCATGACGAATGATCAAAAAGAGAATCGCCCCCAAAACAAGCACTGCAATTAAATAGATCATGGATAATTTCGCATTAATAGAAAATGCCATAACCATCGCACAGATCATACTTGCCGGTGCTCTCATAAACATCCTCAGTGTCATCTGGTAAGCCATCTGCACATTTGTCACATCTGTAGTCAGTCGCGTCACAAGACCTGCCGTACTAAATCTGTCTATATTTGCAAACGAATAGGTCTGAATCTGATTGAACATGGCCTCTCTTAAATTCTTTGCAAATCCGGCAGATGCCTTAGCTCCATACCTTCCTCCCGCCATTCCTGCGGCCAGACCGAGCGCTGCGGCTACCAACATCAGACCACCGACTTTATAGATATGATTCATATTTCCGGCATTCACGCCATCATCGATGATCGACGCCATCAAAAACGGAATCATCGTCTCCATCAGCACCTCCAAGATCATAAAGATTGGAGTAATAATAGATGCCCTTTTATATTCTTTTACCTCTCGCAATAACACTCTAATCATTTCTTTTTTACCTCTCTGTCTCCCCCTCTGTTGTCTTATCTCTTTCCAGATTCATTCGAATCTGCTCTGCCACCTTTAAAAAAATCTGAAGTTCTTGTCCATCAATTCCTTCTGTCATTCTTTTGTTTTGATGAGTAATTAACTCTTCAATCTTTTGATGACTTTCCATTCCTTTTTTCGTCAACGTTACTTTTTTCAGGCGAGCATCATAAGCTACAAACTCTCTCCCTACAAATCCTTTTTTCTCCAAAATCTGAAGAATTCCGGTTACAGTGGAACGTCCGATTGAAAACTGTTTTTCAATATCTTTTTGAAAAATATCTCTTTCCCTATTTTCATAAAGATATCGAATAATCCAGCCATGCATCAAAGTAATCTCATCAATTCCCTCTTGTTGTACACGCGCTTCCAGATTTCTTTTCAAGACGTGATCTAAACGACGGATTGTAAATCCCACACGATTTTTTCTTTCTTCTACCATATCTCCACCTCCATGATTTCTTTTCTTCCAAATAGTTCTATCCCGAATAGTTCGTTTCCGAACTATCTACCCCTTACTATATACTATAAAACACAAAAATAAATGTCAAGAAAAAAAAACGCGCTTATCTCTGCACATTTTTTTAAATATATAGTATAATCTTCTACAGGTCAAAAACGACTTTATATCTACTAAAGATTAATGAAAGGAAGCTTGATTTATGAATTTATTTAACTTAGACAGTCCACTGATGCAGTGGTTAGGGAAAATGGCCGATTTATTCATTCTAAATGTTTTATTTATCATCAGCTGTATCCCAGTCATCACGATTGGTCCGGCATTAACCGCACTCTATACCATTACGCTAAAAGCAGCGAGAAATGAAGAAAGCTATATTTTTCGCGGATATCTTAAAGCCTTCAAAGACAATTTTAAAATTGGCACACTTTCCTGGCTGATTGTTTTATTAGTCGGTTTCATCTTATGGGCAGATTTTAGAATCCTTGGCTCTATGCCTGGCTCTATAAAAACAATAATGTATGCTTTACTTCTGCTTACATTTTTCCTTTACTTTATATCTACAATATATCTGTTTCCTTATATTGCCAGATTTGAAAATACACTTTTTAAGACAATCAAAAATGCTTTCTTTATGGCCATTGCATACCTTCCTTATACTTTACTTTTCATTGTATTTATCATATTAGCTGTTTTAGCTACTATTTATCTTAGTTTTCGCATAACAGGTCTGATATGGCTTTTGTTCGGATTTTCCGGTATGGCTTACTTAAACTCTATCTTCTTCCGGAAAATATTTGCAAAATTTGAATAGTATGTGATTTCACAAATAAATTTTATTTTTGTATCAGATATGCTATAATATGCCCATGTTAGATTTCTGCATAATTGTAGAGATGATTATACACAACATGGTACAAGGGATATAGAAAGGACATACGATTATGAATACACCAAATCTGACCTTATTAACTGACCTGTACGAACTTACCATGATGCAAGGATATTTTGAAACACAGGAAAATGAAACTGTGATCTTCGATGTATTCTTTCGCGCCAATCCAAATAAGAGTGGGTATTCCATCATGGCTGGTCTGGACCAAGTCATACAATACATTAAAAACTTAAACTTTTCCTATGAAGATGTAGATTATCTACGCGGTCTTGGTATTTTCAGCGAAGACTTTCTACATTATTTAAGCGGTTTTCATTTCAGCGGCGATATTTACGCCATTGAAGAGGGAAGTGTTATTTTCCCAAAGGAACCGCTGCTCAAGATTGTTGCTCCGATCATGGAAGCACAGCTTGTAGAAACCGCTATATTAAATATTATCAATCACCAATGTTTAATTGCAACAAAAGCCTCCCGGGTTGTTTACGCCGCACAGGGTGACGGCATTATGGAGTTTGGTCTTCGAAGAGCTCAGGGACCGGATGCCGGACTCTACGGTGCTCGCGCCGCTATGATCGGCGGATGTGTAGGCACTTCCAACGTTCTTGCCGGTCAGATGTTCGATGTTCCTGTGTTGGGAACCCATGCTCACAGCTGGATCATGAGCTTTAAAGATGAGTATACGGCATTCAAAGAATATGCAAAACTCTATCCAGATGCTTGTACACTGCTGGTTGACACTTATGACACATTAAAATCCGGCGTACCGAATGCTATTCGCGTATTTCAGGAAATGCGTGATGCAGGAATCCATTCAAAATCATATGGAATCCGTCTGGACAGCGGAGACTTGGCATACCTATCTAAAAAAGCAAGAAAAATGCTAGATGAGGCTGGCTTTGAAGATGCTATAATTGCCGCGTCCAACGATCTTGATGAATTTTTGATCCATGACCTGAAAATACAGGGCGCTAAGATTAATTCATGGGGAGTTGGCACAAACCTAATCACCTCTAAAGACTGCCCGTCCTTTGGAGGTGTATACAAGCTTGCCGCAATTCAGAATGAAGATGGTGATTTTGTTCCAAAAATTAAATTATCCGAAAACACAGAAAAAATCACAAATCCAGGAAACAAAACAATTTATCGTGTATATGATAAAGAAACAGGAAAATTACGTGCAGACCTGATTTGTTTCGCAAACGAAACTTTTGACGAATCTGAAGACTTATTACTCTTCGATCCGGAAGCTACCTGGAAGAAAACAAAACTGCCTGGCGGAAGTTACCGCATGAAAGAATTGCTAAAACCAATTTTTTTACATGGCGAATGTATTTACCATTCTCCTTCTGTCAAAGAAATCGCTGCATTTTGCAAAGAGGAGAAAAACACTTTATGGGATGAAACGATGCGTCTTTTCAATCCTCATAAAGTATACGTTGATCTGTCACAGAATTTATATGATACAAAATCTGCTTTATTAAATGAAATGAGCAAATAAAAAATAGGAGTATTTAATTATGAAAATTATTGTATTAGCAGGAGGACTAAGCACCGAACGTGATGTATCTCTTTCTTCCAGCGCCGGCATTTGCCGTACTTTACTGGAAAAAGGACACGATGCTTTTCTTTTAGATGTTTTTATGGGATTTCCCTATGATTCCGATAAATTAGAAGAAGTATTTACACTACCGGATCACGGTCTTGATATTGTTAAAAATATTAGTACAGAAGAGCCGAATCTGGCAGCCATCCGCGCATCCCGCCCGGATCAATCCAACTGCTTCCTTGGTCCAAATGTCATTGAACTCTGCCGTATGGCAGACATTACATTCCTCGGTCTGCATGGTGGTGAAGGCGAAAACGGTAAACTACAAGCAACCTTCGATCTACTTGGAATCCGCTATACCGGTCCAGATTCCCTTGGCTGTGCAGTTGCCATGGATAAGGGACTTACAAAACAGATTTTCCTCCAGGCCGGCGTAGATACACCTAACGGAGTCTGCATTCACAAAAATAAAAACAAAAAAGCTCTGGAAGATTTGGGGCTGCAGCTCCCAGTTGTCGTAAAACCTTGTTCCGGCGGCTCCAGCATTGGAGTTTACATTGCCCATACAAAAGACGAATACGAAGAAGCTCTAAAAAATTCCTTCCGCTATGAAGACGAAGTCGTTATCGAGGAATATATTAAAGGCCGTGAATTTGCTTGTGGTATCATTGACGGAAAAGCGCTCCCACCAATCGAAATCATTCCAAAAACAGGATTTTTTGACTACGCAAATAAATATCAGGATGGAGCTACTGAAGAAGTCTGTCCTGCTGATATTCCACAGGATGTTGCAGAAAGAATGCAAGCTTTAACTGTACGCGCCTTCCACGCATTGAAACTCAATGTCTACAGCCGCGCAGATTTTCTTTTAGATGATAAAGGGAATTTATATTGTCTGGAAGTCAACACTCTTCCGGGAATGACTGCTGCCAGCCTTCTTCCTAAAGAAGCCAATGCAGCCGGAATTGAATATGGAGATTTGTGCGAGCTGATTATTCAGAAATCTCTGGAGGCTCGATATCAATGAAACACATGACTTTAAGAGAAATTACGGCTGCCTGTGGCGGAACTTACTTTGGTGATCCAGAATCTACTGCAAAAGAAGTTTCCAGCGTTGTCATCGATAGCCGCAAAGTAACGCAAGACAGCCTCTTTGTTGCCATTCGCGGCGCAAGAGTCGACGGCCATACCTTTATCCCTCAAACCATTGAGGCAGGCGCCCTTTGTGCTCTCTCAGAGGAACCACTCGGAGAAGTTACTTTTCCCTATATTCTGGTAGATTCCTGCACACAGGCACTCAAAGATCTGGCAGAACATTACCGGAAAAGTCTCGACATCAAGGTTGTCGGCATTTCCGGAAGTGTAGGAAAAACAAGCACAAAAGAAATGATTGCCACTGTCCTTTCCCAGAAATACAATGTATTAAAAACAGAAGGCAATTTTAATAACGAAATCGGTGTTCCGCTCACCATTTTCAATCTCCGTGAAGAACATGAAATTGCTGTTCTGGAAATGGGCATCAACCATTTTGGAGAAATGACCCGATTGGCAAAAATGGCGCGGCCGGATATCTGTGTTATCACCAATATTGGTGTAGCTCATATGGAACTCTTAGGTTCCCGGGACGGCATCTTAAAAGCCAAAACAGAAATGTTCCAGTATATGAATCCAGACGGCACCATCATTTTCAACGGGGATGATGATAAATTAATTACCTATTCCCCGGAAAACGGCATAACCCCAATTTATTTTGGACTTGGCGAGAACTCCAGCTATCGCGCAGAACAGATTGCAAACAATGGACTTCGCGGAACAAATGCAACTTTTGTCACTCCAAAGTCCAAATTTTCTGCACATATCTCCATCCCCGGAGAGCATATGGTGCACAATGCACTGGCAGGAATCGCAGTAGGCTATGCACTCGGCATGAGCGACGCAGAGATCAAAGCCGGCATCGAGGCTCTCAAACCACTTGCCGGCCGCAATCACCTAATCGAAACAAATACATATACCATTATTGATGATTGCTACAATGCTAATCCTATTTCTATGAAAGCATCTATTGACGTACTGTCTAAAGCAGATACTCGAACCGTTGCTATCCTCGGGGACATGGGCGAATTAGGTGCTAAAGAGAAAGAAATGCACTACGATGTTGGTCAACATACTGCAACAGCCGGTATTCATGTACTAATATGTATCGGCACTCTATCAGAAGAACTTGCGCGCGGTGCAAAAGAAACCGGATGTAATATTCAAATTTATCACTATCCAGATCAAGAACATTTCTTTGCAGAAATGTCTTCTATATTAGAAAAGAATGATACAATTCTAGTCAAAGCATCCCACGCTATGGCTTTTGAAAAAATTGTAAAAAAATTGGAGCGAGACTAAAATGATATGACCCCTGTCAAGTAGACAGGTTAAATATCTAAAATGAAGTGCTAATGAACGACCGTACGAAATGTGCGGTCGTTCTCTTATGCACACCATTTCTCTTTATACTTCTCAATTCGTTTGTTCTGAGGAATTTTATATTCTGCAGGATGGTCAGCAGAAAATGCTTCTCGTCGGACTTCTAGTGGTGTTTTGCAGTGATACCGGTCTTGAGGACGTTCTTCACTATAGAAGCGTATGTAATTATGGATAGCATTTCTTAAGGATTCCTCATCGGTGATTTCGTACATTTGATACATTTCTGATTTTATTATTCCCCAGAATCCTTCTATTGGACCGTTATCTATACAGTGTCCAACTCTAGACATTGATTGTTCTATTTCATGTTCCGTGAGTTTCCTTTGAAACACTTTGCTAGTATATTGAAATCCTCTATCACTATGAAAAAGTGGTTTTGCCTTGGGGTTAGCAGCCAATGCCTTATCGAAAGTTCTAAATACAAGTTTATTATTATTTCTAGTGCTGATGATATACGCAACTGGATATCTATCGTATAAATCAAGAATTGCACTTAAATACAGTTTCTTATTTTCACCAGGAACTTTGAATTCCGTTACATCCGTTACCCATTTCTCATTAGGTGTAGTTGCATAAAAATCTCTACCTAACCTGTTTTCAGCTACTGTCTCTGGTGCTGAAGATGCGTATTTTTTCTTTTTCTTTCTAAGTCACCAACCACCAGTTCAACTGGTGGTTTGATTTTAGCCCTCCAAAG